>Ga0209573_1000298_pt1 | contig 114504 bp, 91 predicted proteins | sample TNRBio252014_DNA_FD_185870 | JGI IMG/M metagenome (GOLD analysis project Ga0209573, IMG submission 185870) | Wastewater treatment Type I Accumulibacter community from EBPR Bioreactor in Madison, WI, USA - TNR Reactor_6/25/2014_ DNA (SPAdes)... | ecosystem: Engineered > Bioreactor > EBPR >...
AGGCCGAAGAAGAGCGCCACGAACAGATGAAGCTGCGGATGCCGCTTTGAGCGGCCCCAAGCATCCATAACCCCTTTGAGGGGTTCACCTAATAAGCCCCCGGCTTTGCCGGGGGTCATTTAACTTAGAATTTGGCTTCGCACGTCCAACCTGATGAGGTGAGAGCATGTTGAAAATGCGAATAGATTTGTCAAGATTGAATTGAAAACACTTCGCGTAGTCAATAGTCGCTTTAGCTGGTGGTCGTTTAGTTGAAATCTTGAGGATGGCGCACAAATCTCTCAGTTTGTGGAGTGGTTTCCAAGAGTCACACTGAGTCAAGTACGCACGGTTCTTGACTATGCTGCTAAAAATCTGACTTTAGCCGTGGCGGTGCATATTCCATGAAAATTATGATCTCTAATGAGATTTTATTGGCCTATACTCAATGTAAGCTAAAAGCTTACTTATTGTTATTTTTTAAGTTTCTTCTGTCAGAGGAAAAAGATGTTGACCTATTCAAAACTCCGGAAATAGTAAAACATACAAAATCGTTTAAAACTGACACAGCAAACAAGTCAGATTAAAAGTTGATGGACCGACATGTCAGCTAACCTCAATAAGCCAGGGCAATGGAAAGCCGACATTGCAAAGTCAGTGGATATGTACAACGACTGGTTTATGAAGTTCGCACCGCAGGCTTTCCGAACCACGCGGCTTCAAACAACCCAGGATGTCGAAGCTACGTTGCGCTCGACGGGCAACATGACCCGTATCGATCCAACTATCCTGCGGCAGCATCCAGAAATCCTCCCTACCCTCCGCATGTCCACCTGTCCGCCACTCGCGGTAGATCGCCTGATCGGACTGGCTGGAGTTTCGCCTAACCTCGTGAAGAGTATCGAACTCAAAAAGAAACTCCCTCCCCGGATGATCTCCGCAGACATTGACCGCGAGATTGTCAAAATTACCAACATTATCGAAAAGATGGCGGACCCTGATATTTTCACTTGGTTGGGGCGTGAAGAGCCTCCCACCGAGATCGAAATTCACCGCGCCGCAACTATTGTTGCAGATCGTCTCTGCGGTGCTGTCGCGAATCCTATTATTCGCAACGCCCAGGAAAAAAGACAACTGAACATCATTCAGTCATGGCTCGAAGCTCGCGGCTACACCCAAGTGCTCAGCAATGATGGTGTAAGTTTTGATGCAATACCGTCCGGCACTTTTTCCTTCCGCATGAACGTTCCTGTGAAACTCGACGATGGCGTTAAAAACGTCAACATTCCCATTGACGTGGTCATCATGCCCAAGACATCAAAATCGAGCGCATTTCCGATTTTCTTCGAGGCAAAATCCGCAGGCGACTTCACCAATACCAATAAACGCCGTAAGGAAGAGGCCATAAAGATGGCCCAACTCCGCTTTACTTATGGAAAGAAGGTGCAGTTCAACCTCTTTCTGTGCGGGTATTTTGATAGCGGCTATCTCGGCTACGAAGCCGCCGAGGGCATCGATTGGGTCTGGGAACACCGTATCGATGATCTGACGCTTTTTGGAATTTGACGATGTTCCAAACCATCGACAGCATCGAAGACCAGCGCCTTACTCTTCAACGCACACTCGATGCCCGGAAGACGCCGACTGACAGAAATCGTCTCGGTCAGTTCGCAACGCCTACCCTGCTCGCCGTCGATATCTTCAAGTACGCCGCAATGCTGCTTCCCGAAAGCGAAAAGGTGAGCTTTCTTGATCCCGCAGTGGGTACTGGCGCGTTTTTTTCAGCGCTACTCAAGGCATTTCCGCAAGAGCGAATCGCTAACGCCCTCGGTTTTGAAATTGATCCTCATTACGGAGAACCGGCTACGCCGCTTTGGGCGCAATCCGGTTTTACGATCAAAATAGCGGACTTCACTCACGAATCGCCGTCATGCCGGTTTAATCTGTTGATTTGCAATCCGCCCTATGTACGTCATCATCACTTGCCCAGTAGCGACAAGCTCCGCTTGCAGTTCCGCACTCACCAGGCAAGCGGCATGAAGATCAGTGGGTTGGCTGGACTCTACTGCCACTTCCTGGGACTTGCCCATCCCTGGATGACCGAGGACGGCATCGCCGGATGGCTGATCCCCAGCGAATTCATGGAAGTGAATTATGGGCAAGCCATCAAACGCTATCTCCTCGACAAGGTCACCCTGCTCCACATTCACCGTTTCGACCCGAGCGATGTCCAGTTTGCCGACGCCCTGGTTTCATCCGCCATCGTCTGGTTCCGAAAAGCGCCGCCACCGAAAAATCATCAGGTTCAATTCACTTTCGGCGGTTCCCTCATCGAACCGAAAGTCTCACGGGAAATTCCCGTCGCCATCCTGGCTCATGAACCGAAATGGACCCGCTTCCCCCAGGCCAGCACCCACCGCCAGGACGCTACGACCGTTCTCTCTGAATTCTTCCAGATCAAACGTGGCCTGGTCACTGGCAATAACGACTTCTTTATCCTTGATCGCCAAGAGATTGCGTCGCGCAACCTGCCGATGGAGGTTTTTCGCCCGATACTGCCAAGCCCGCGTTATCTGCTTGATAATGAGATTATTTCTGACAGTGGTGGCTGGCCTCTGCTGAAACAATCCATTTTCCTGCTGGATACGCAACTCCCCGAAGAAGAAATCCGGGAGCGTTTTCCAGCGCTCTTCGCCTATCTCCAGGAAGGGAAAACCCACGGCATTCACCAACGCTATATCTGCCGTCATCGCACTCCATGGTATTCACAAGAGCATCGTCCGCCTTCCCCGATCGTTTGCACCTATATGGGACGTGGCGATGCAAAAAGCGGCCGACCATTCCGTTTTATCCTGAATCACTCGATAGCGACGGTCGCCAATGTCTATCTCGCCATGTACCCAAAGCCGCGCCTGGCGCAAGCTCTGGAAGGCGATTCCACCCTCATTCGCCGAATTCAGGAGGTCCTGAACCGCATCAGCCCTGACCAACTGCTGGGCCAGGGCCGGGTTTATGGCGGGGGACTGCATAAGCTCGAACCGAGCGAACTGGCCAACGTCAATGCCACGGCAATCGCCGCCCTGATTCCAGATGGCAGAGCGCGCGCAGAGTCCGATCAATTTGAATTATTTGATGTTCGATAGCCTGTTCGAGGAAAAAGACCCATGTCTGCAATCCCCTTGCGCATTCCCTACGGCGTAGCGGATTTTTATTCGCTGCGCCAGAACCATCACTATTACGTTGATAAAACCCATTATCTGCCACTGCTGGAGGGGGCGGGACGGTTTCTCTTCCTCATCCGCCCACGCCGGTTCGGTAAAAGCCTGTTACAGTCGGTGATGGAGTGCTACTACGACTGCCAATGGGCGAAACAGTTTGACGCCCTGTTCGCCCAGACCTGGATCGCTGAACACCCGACTCCCGAAAAAGGGCAGTATCTGGCGTTGCGTTTTGACTTCTCCGCGGTGCGAGCCGAACCCGAGCATCTCTATCCCTCTTTTGAAACCTATTGCCGTAATCATCTTGATGGTTTTCTGATGCGTCACGAAGCGCTGATTCCGACGGCATACGCCGAGCGGGTCCGGGATCAACCGACGGTGACGGCGGCGCTGGATCGCCTGATCATGGAACTGCGGCTGCTGGGACGAACCCTGTATCTGTTCATCGACGAGTACGACAACTTCGCCAACAACCTGCTGGTCCATGCCGGGACGACGGCTTACCAGGAACTGACCCACGGCGGGGGCTTTTTCCGTAATTTCTTTGCCATGTTGAAAGAAGCCGCAGGCGGCACGGGCGGCGGACTCGGCCGGCTGTTCATCACCGGCGTGTCGCCGCTGACCATGGACGATGTCACCAGCGGCTTCAACATCGGGACTAATATCAGCCTTGATCCCGAGTTTAATGGTCTGCTCGGCTTCAATCACGCCGAGATGGACACCCTGTTCCGCGCCTTCGGCCAGGACTTCGATGCCCATCGCGCGATTATCGATGACTGGTATAACCACTATCATTTCCACAAGGCGCGGACTGAGCCGATTGTCAACAGCGACATGGCGTTGTATTACCTGCAATCACTCTATCGACTCCAGACGCCGCCGGATGAACTGATCGACCATAACGTGCGCATTGACTACGGCAAGCTGCGCCATCTCGTGCAGATCGACCGGCGCTTGAACGGCAACTTCAGCCGACTGCGCGAGATCATCGAGACCGGCGAGCAGGTCAGTTCGGTGCAAACCAGCTTCCCGGTCGAGGGGTTGCTGCGTGCGGAGAATTTCATCTCGCTGCTGTACTATCTGGGCCTGCTGACCTTCGCCGGGGAGAAGGAAGGGCGTCCACTGCTGAAAATTCCCAATTACACGGTCCAGCAATTGATGTACAGCTACCTGCGCGAGGCTTATCGCGACGCTGAGGTCTTCAAACCCAATGTCTGGGATCTGGCTGACAAGCTCAACCGCATGGCCTATCGGGGCGACTGGCAACCGTTCTTCGACAGTCTGTCCACGCAGATCGGCGAGCAGGCCAGCGTCCGGGATTACCTGCAAGGAGAGAAAATGATCCAGGGTTTTCTGCTGGCCTGGCTCAATCTCTCGCCCTATTTCACCGTCTGGAGCGAACAGGAGCAGGGCGGCGGCTTTGTCGATCTGTATCTGGCGCCGTTTTATTTCCGCTACCCGGACATGCGCCATGCCTATCTGATTGAACTGAAATACCTGAATCGGAATGAAGACCGCCCATCCCGGCGCAGGACGCTATTGGCGGAGGGGCGCAAACAGTTGCGTCGCTATGCCCGGGACCCGCGCGTTCGGCAAGCGCTGGGCGACGCGCAACTGCATCTCCTGGCGCTACTCTATAGCGGGTGGGAGCTGGTCAGGCGCGAAGAAGTGACCATGGATACGGTCGCCTGACCGGGAGCCGGTGAGTAGCCCATGGTGAATCAGGCATGGCTGAAAAAAATCCGGGTTGCGGTTTCGCTGGTCTTTCTAGCGTTAATCACGCTGCTGTTTATCGATTTTGACCGGATCGGTGAAACGCCTGCTGCTACGGTGGCGCTGTATCCGCAATTCATTCCCTCGCTGTTGAATTTCACCCAGACCCTGGCCTGGATCGCAACCGGCTTTCTGGCGGTGCTGGCGCTGACCCTGCTGTTTGGCCGGGTCTATTGCTCAATGATCTGCCCGCTCGGGACCTTGCAGGACATCGTGATTCGCATTGCTGACAAATTGCGCAAGCCGCGCCGGGTCCAATTCCGTTACCAGAAACCGCATGACGCCTGGCGCTATGGGGTGTTGGCGCTGACCGTGGGACTGTTCCTGAGCGGCAGCATTCTGGCGGTCACTCTGCTCGACCCCTTCAGTAATTTTGGCCGAATTGCCGGGGACTTATTGCGGCCGCTGTACATCGCCGCCCACAATGGCGTTGGCGAATTGCTGAATAGTCTCGGCCTTAACGGACCGTTTCCGCTGCACTGGAAGGCGCCGTCCCTGGCGACGCTGATGTTTCCAGCGCTGTTCCTGACGGGACTGGTCTGGATGAGCGCGCTCAAAGGCCGGTTGTTCTGCAACACGCTTTGTCCGGTCGGTACGCTGCTCGGTCTGATCTCGCGCTTCGCCCTGTTCAAAATCCGCATTCCCAAAAGCGCCTGTACGCTGTGCGCCCATTGCTCGATCCATTGCAAGGCCGGTTGCATTCGTTTGAAAACGCAGGAGGTGGATTTTAGCCGTTGCGTGGCCTGCTTCAACTGCATCACCGTCTGTGATGCCCATGGCATTGGGTATGCGCGGTCGGTTTTTCCGTTTGCAGATGCGCTAACGCAACCGGCAAACCACCCCGGCGCTTCGCGCTACCCCTCCTTATCCAAGGAGGGGAAAACGCGGCGGGCATTGTTGCGGGGGGTGGCGGTTACGGTTGCCGGTGTGGCGGGATTGTCCGGCTCCAACAGTGGTGAAGCCAAGCTGCATAACCGCGTTCCTACCACGGTTGCCCGTGCGAGAACCTGGCCGGTGGCGCCGCCGGGCGCGGGGAACATCGCCCGATTCAATGATCTGTGTACGGCTTGCCATCTTTGCGTCAGCGCCTGTCCCTATGGCGTGTTGCAACCGGCCCTGCTGGATTACGGCCTGTCCGGATTACTACAACCGCATCTGGAATTCACTGCCGGTTATTGCAGCTATGAATGCAACCGTTGCGGGGAAGTCTGCCCCACCGGCGCGCTGCGTCCGCTGGAACTGGTTGCCAAGCAGACTGTGCAACTCGGCGTGGCTCATTTCATCCGGGATAACTGCATCGTCTACACCGACCACACGGCTTGCGGCGCCTGCGATGAATACTGTCCCACCAAGGCGGTGCATATGGTTCCCTACCAGGATGGCCTGACTATTCCCCATGTCCGTCCGGGATTGTGCGTCGGTTGCGGGGCCTGCGAGAATGCCTGTCCAACCCGGCCACACCGGGCGATTTATGTGGAAGGGCATCCGGTCCACCAACAAGCCCGACGACCCCAAGCTAAGCCGCTTCAACAGAAAGCACCCAGTGGCTTCCCATTCTGACCCTCCCAACTCACTACTCCCGACACGCTCATCTATGAACATCCTTTATTACGACTGTTTTGCCGGCATCAGCGGCGACATGCACCTGGCCGCCTTGTTAGATTTAGGCGTGGATTACGATGAACTGGTGCTGGAACTGGCCAAACTGGGGGTGGATGGCTATGGAGTGCAAGCCCAACGCGCCAGTCGCAAGGGCGTTACCGGCACCCAAGTCCGGGTGGTGATCGATCCGAAGCAGCCTCATCATCGCAACCTGCGCCAGATCGAAGCACTGATCGGGCGTAGCCAGTTAACGGACGCGGTGCAAGCACGAGCGATCAGGGTGTTTCGCCGGTTGGCTGAGGCTGAGGCGCGCATCCATGACACCTCGCCGGATCGCATTCATTTTCATGAAGTTGGAGCGCTGGACGCGATTGTCGATATTGTCGGTGGCGCGATTGCCCTGGAGTGGCTGAAGGTTGATCGGGTGCTCTGTTCGCCGGTGGAACTGGGCAGCGGGGTCGCGCATTGCGAACACGGCGTATTACCGGTACCGACCCCGGCGACCCTGGAACTGCTTAAAGGGATTCCGGTGCGATTGGGCGCAGTGCCGTTCGAGGCGACCACCCCCACTGGCGCGGCGTTACTGGCGACTTTCGTTGATGAGTTTGTGGGACGTCCGGCCTTTGCCGTGAACCGGATCGGTTATGGGGTGGGTCATCGCGACGGGTCGATTCCCAATGTGCTGCGGGTGTGTTTAGGCGAGCAGGCGGCCGCTGAAGAACAGAGCGAGCTGTGGATGTTGGAGTGCAATATCGATGACATGAACCCGGAGTACTACGACCATGTGTTGGGGCGACTGTTGACGGCAGGTGCGTTGGACGCTTGGCTGACGCCCGTGCAAATGAAAAAGAATCGACCGGGGATACTGTTGAGCGTGCTATGCCCGCCACCGCTGGCGCTGTATCTGAGCCAGTTATTGTTTATTGAGACCACCACTCTGGGTATACGCGACTATCCGGTGAAGCGCACGGCGCTGGCTCGGGAAATTGTTGTTGTGACAACCTGCTATGGCAAAGTCGCCGTCAAAGTAGCTTATCTCCATGGCCGACCGTTGCACAGTAAACCGGAGTATGAAGACTGCAAGCTGTTGGCTTTGGAACAGGGGGTTCCCCTTCATCTCGTTTACGCGGAGGCGCAGGCGGCGTTGAATAGCCGGCAGGCTATTCAACAGGATGCCTAGTAAGACCATCTGAGGCCCAGGATCAAGCGGCGATTCCGCTCAACCGTAACAAGGGTTCAATCTGCGGTTCCCGCCCCCGGAAGGCCACAAAACTGGCCAGGGCCGGGCGCGACCCGCCCACTTCCAGAATGTTCTCCCGGAACCGCGCCCCGGTGGCCGCATCGAAAATCCCGTTTTCTTCAAAGGCGCTGAACGCATCCGCCGACAGGACTTCGGCCCACTTGTAGCTGTAATAGCCTGCCGCGTAGCCGCCGGAGAAGATGTGGGTGAACGCATTGGGGAAGCGGTTATAGTCGGGCGGAACTATCACAGCCACTTGTTGGCGCACAGCGTTTAGAATTTCCATAACCCGTCCGCCTTGCCGGGGGTCGTACTCCCGGTGCAGCCGGAAATCGAACAGCCCGAACTCCAGTTGCCGGGCTAGAAAGAGGCCCGCCTGAAAGTGCTTGGCCGCCAGCATTCGTTGATACAGTTCGTCAGGTAGCGGTTCACCCGTCTGGTAATGACTGGCCAGTCCATCCAGCGCCTCCCGCGACCAGCACCAGTTTTCCAGGAACTGACTGGGCAATTCCACCGCGTCCCATTCCACGCCATGAATCCCGGCTACCGGCAGGTAATCCACGGTAGTCAGCAAATGGTGCAGGCCGTGGCCGAATTCGTGGAACATCGTTAACACTTCGCTATGGGTCAGCAAAGCCGGATCATGGCCCACCGGCGGCGTGAAATTGCACACCAGATAGGCGGCTGGCGTCCGCACTGTATCGCCCAGTCGCCGCCGCGCCAGGCACCCGTCCATCCATGCCCCGCCCCGTTTATGGGAACGGGCGTATAAATCCAGATAGAACCGCCCGCGCTGCGTTCCGGCAGCATCCATGATTTCATAAACCAGTACGTCGGGATGCCAGGTTTCCACCCCGTCCAGGGGACGAATCGTGACGCCAAACAGCCGCTCGGCGACGGTGAACAGTCCGGGCAGGACACGAGTGATCGGGAAGTAGGGCCGTAGTTCCTCCTGCGAGAGTTGGTAGCGATGCTGGCGCAGCTTTTCCGCGTAATAGCTGATGTCCCAAGCTTCCAGTTTGGGGACGCCAAACAACTCACGGGCGAACGCTTGTAGTTCCTCCAGCTCCTGTTGCGCCTGCGGTTTAGCGCGGCGGGCGAGATCGTTGAGGAAGTCCAGCACCTGGTCAGGCGAATCGGCCATTTTGGTGGCCAGGGAATCTTCGCTGTAATCACGGAACCCCAGTAATTGCGCCAGTTCATGACGCAGCGCCAGAATTCTCTCCATCACCGGCCCGTTATCCCACTGACCGGCATTCGGTCCTTGGTCAGAAGCGCGGGTGCAGTAGGCGTTGTACAGTTCCCGCCGCAACTCCCGGTCATCGGCGTAGTTCAGCACCGGCAGGTAGGACGGTAATTCCAGGGTCAGCAGCCAACCCTCCAGACCGCGCTGTTCGGCGGCCTGTCGGGCCAGGGCGCGAGCGGATTCCGGCAACCCGGCCAACGGTGCTTCATCGGTCAGAGGTTTCGTCCAGACCTGGGTGGCGTCCAGCACGTTTTCTGAGAACTTGGCGCTCAACGACGCCAGTTCCTGCTGGATGTCCTTGTAGCGGGCGCGTTGCTCCGGGGGCAGGGCAATGCCGGACAGGCGGAAATCGCGCAGGGCATCGTCGATCACCTTGCGTTGTGCGGCGTCGAGTCGGGCGTATTCCGGGCCGCTGGCGATGTGTTGATACGCCTGGTACAGGCCCTGATGCTGGCCGAGTTCGGTGTGATAGGCGCTGAGTTTGGGCAGGCAGGCGTTATAGGCGGCGCGCAAGTCGGCGGAATCCTGCACGGAATGGAGATGACTGACCGGCGACCAGGCCCGGTTCAGCCGGTCGTCCAGGTCCTCCAGTGGTTGGATCAGGTGATCCCACGTTGGCTCGACGCACCCTGCCAGTAATTGTCCAATGGCGGCGCGGTTCTCGGCCAGCAGGTAGTCGATAGCCGGTTCAACGTGTTCCGGCTGAATGGCGGCGTAGGAGGGAAGATCAACAGCGGTGAGTAATGGATTAGTCATGGGCAAGAAACCTGGGCGAAGGAGAAATGGAAAGTGATATAGGTATGCTACCATTTCATGAAATGGTTTGCGGTGACCTGTCTAGGTGTGCTGAACTTTCGAGTCGCTGCTGATGGGTAGTCGAAAGTCCTGTCTTATTAAGTGATCCCCTTTGAAAAAACGTAGGATTGGAGAATTTAAATGATGATGAATGCGATTCGTGAAATCTATGAAAAAGCCCCGGAAACTATTCAGATTACGATCCCGGATTCATTACGCCATCGTCGGGTTGAGGTGTTATTGATCGAATTGGATGGAGCATCTGAAGCTGTGGATGCGAATGGCTGGCCGGTGGGTTTCTTTGAGCAGACCTTTGGCTCTATTCCCGACTTCCCGGAACGTGAACCTCAAGGTGAGTATGAGCAACGTGAGAAGCTATCATGAAATTTATGCTGGACACTAATACTTGTATCCGCTATATCAGCGGGCGCTCTTCAGCAGTACGGGATAGGCTACAACGACAGCGCCCCGCTGATATTGCCTTGTGCGCCATTGTTAAGGCTGAGTTGTTTTATGGAGCGATGAAAAGTGTAAATCCGGGGTCAACTCTAACCAATCAGGAGCGTTTTTTGAACCGATTTGTATCTTTAGCTTTTGATGATGTAGCAGCGCGTATTTTTGGTGAAATCCGTGCTGATCTAGCTTGGAAAGGTACGCCAATTGGTCCTTACGATCTACAAATTGCCGCTATTGTACTGGCGAACCGACTGACGCTGGTTACGCATAACACGCGGGAATTTAGCCGCGTGGATGGGCTGAATCTTGAAGATTGGGAGATTGACCGCTAACTCAGTCAATCCCGCATCCAAACCAGAATGCGGTTGTTGACCGGCATTGGATAATCCTGTTGAAACCGCAGGCCGTTATCTTGGGCGAGTCGGTCGAGATCAGCAAAATCCCGAATCCCGCTGGCCGGATCGCGCTGTTTCAGCATGGCGTCAAATTGGGCGTTACTGGCGCTGGTGTAGTGACCGCCGTCATTGAACGGCCCGTACAGGCAGAAGGCTCCGCCCGGTTGCAGCACTTGGCCGACTCCCCGGAATAAGCCTTCTACCGCCGGCCAATGCATGATGTGGGTGGTATTGGCGGAAAATGCGCCTGCTGCCTGAGTCACCGGCCACGGTTCGCAGCAAGTGTCCAGTTCCAGGGGTGGACGCAGGTTCGGTAGATTCGCTTCGCTGATCCATAGCCGGATACCCGGCAGATAATCGGCTTGATCGGTCGGTTGCCAGTCCAAATGTGGTAATTCCCGCGCAAAGTGAACGGCGTGTTGCCCAGTGCCCGCGCCGATTTCCAGAATCAGACCGGGTTCGGTAAAAATCTCGCGCAATACGGCCAGAATGGGTTGCTTGTTCTGCTCGCAGGCTTCGGAGTAGGGTTTGGCGTAAAGGTTCATGGTGATTGATGGAAGGGCTGGTTGCGCCGCTTTTATGAGTATTTTATGTGCCTGACTCAATTAGAAACCCAAAGTTCTATCCGTCCCGGATGATGGGGATTGAGCGTCCTGGCTTTCTCGGTCGGACGATAAACCCTGGCAATAAATGGGCGAGGCTGCTCGTTGATAAACTGCTCTATCTTTGGAAAAGTCACAATGAAGTTTCGCGCCAGTTCAGAAAAAAGCGCGGTTCCGATCAGAACCAATAAGCCGACTCCAGCCTGCATGACCGCTGCTTTTTCATTGGGTTTATAGCGTATTCTTTGATCGTGTGTGATTGCGTACCAGCCACGACGCCCAACTTCAGTCAGCCATTCCTCATCTTTGGCAATGTCTGCAAAGTGGTCTACATGTTTTTCGATGGTCAGGCCCGCTTGCGACAGCAGATTGGGGAATTGCTTGCCTAAATCTCGATCCGTGAAAAATACGATACTCAAGCGGCACGCTCGTACACAATCGCCATTTCAATTTCTTCGGGTTTAAGATCGTAATCTTCAGCCAAGCTCTCTACCGACTCACCGGCATCAATCCGATCAACGATTATGGCGGTCGATATACCTTTGTGAATCAATATCGGACGTCCAAACCCAATCGCAGGGTCTATGACAATCACTTTTTGCGTATCAACGCCCACAATATAGGGATAGAGACGACTCGGTAATTCAATTTCCCATTCAACCCGCGCCAAGTAGACATCAAGAATTTTGCGCATCGCCAGTTGCCCAGATTGGGAAAGATTGATAAGGTTTCCATAGTATTGCAAAAATAAGTCACCAGTGGTAGTTAATAAGTCATTTTTCATGAGAAGTCTGGGAATTTTTAGTTCTTGTTCTGCATAGTCTAGCGCAGTCCGTAATCCAGTTATCGAGACGTTATGATTCTGACGCAAGGCGCGCAAGACATAAGCTTCGACCAAATTAGTGAATGACAAAAGCCGGTGCGCTGGATCGGCAAATGGGATCAGTGGCTTAAAGTATCCAGAGCCATCACGTTTAGGATAGCTTCTGCCAATAAACCAGGATCGCAAAGTTGCCGGAGCCAGCTTTAAATAGCGGGCAGCTTCAGCAATGGTGTAGGCTGGGTTGTCGAACATTGGGGTATCGTCCTGAGAGTTATTTAATGAATGAGTTAGTTTCAGGACTTCCGCTTTCCGTCATTCCCGCGTAGGCGGGAATCCAGTAAGCTGCTGAAAGCTTGGATACCCGCTTTCGCGGGCATGACGAATTGACCGGTTTAGCGAAAGTCCTGAGTTTATATCTTCAATAGACTACATCATGCGTACCTATATCGAGTAGCAAGATGACTTCCTGTTGGGTATCCGGTTGTTGCTGGATTGAAAATAAAATCCGGCAATCGTATCCACAAGAACACGCCAGTAAACCGAATAAATCTCCAGTTAATTTATGAGTACCTAAAGTCGCCGTAAAAACATCTTCACGCATTTTTAGCAACGTTTGCTCGATATGCAATTGTAGTTGTGGGTTGCGACGAACAAACTTACGAAAGGATCGTTGAAAACGGGGAGTTAATACAAGTTCCCGAGTCATTTATGGATTTTTCCCTATTAGATCAAGCCGCAATTTCGTAATAATATCATCAACCGGTTGCGACTTGAGGTGGCCAGCATGAAACGCGACCAGGCTTTCGCTCGCTGCCTTGGCGATTTCTTTGCGCTGTGCTTCCAGTCGACGATGTTGAACAATGTCCACCAGCATTTCTTGCTGATCTTCCGGTAATTTCATTACGCTATCTAAAATTTGGTCGAGGGTCGTCATTATTCAATCTCCTTCTTTTTCAATCAACGCAATCTCATCCCGCGTCAGGCCATACAGCCGATAAACGCGCTCGTTGATTTCGGCTTCTAAATCAGCAACAGTTGTAGCGTTGGGGTTTTCAAGAATGCGCTGGACGAGGGTTTCTAATTCTGATTGTTCGGTGAGTGTGGCGGCGGGAATGGGGATTGTGCTTGAGTATCTAGGCTCAAAATCAAAAAATCCACCTTGCTTGGTTGCGAAAGTTTGCTTAACTAACCACATCGAGATCGGAGAGTTGCAAGCGACTATAGCAATTGAAATGCTCGGAGGTATGAAAATGCTACATTTATTGTTCGTATAGAATTCGTGCTTATCAACCGTATAATTCACTTTATCCGTAATAGCAGGAACAATAATCTTCGGCTGTTCAAACTCCTGCCAATAGGCACATGATCGAAGTTCCCAAAAATACTTTCCTTGATCAGCACGTTTAATAAGACCCGCCCGAAATTTCTCATGGAAAGCATGAATAGCCGGATAAGTGACCGCATATAAATTTTCCGCATCTTTAGCGGGTTTATTACTCCAAGGATGTGACTTATTTTCTGATGATTCAATTTTAATCAGATATTGGTCGGCAAAATCGACCCGCCACCGTTTCACATCCCGCCCGCGCAAAAAAGGTTTCAAAACTTCAGCGGAAGAGGGATGTTCAGCAATCAAGCGGTCGCGGGTGGCGCGATCCACCACAAAGGCATCATTCAAGCCAGTTTTAATGCCGTAATAAAACCGGCCCTTGCAATATTCGCCCAGTGGCGTTCCCGCAGCGCGGAGTTTATCCAGCAGATTTCGTTTCGCTACACCTTCCAGGCACCAGCCGGATTTGTCGAGACTTTGTTGCGGAATCTCGAAACTATCGCGGCGGACCACCGACACAAAATCAGCCAAGGGTGGGCCAGGCTTCCAGGTCAGCGCCCGAAAAGTAGCAGTGGGATGCGCCTCATTTTGTGCCAATCGCTCCAGCCGCACAATGGTCGGATAAGCAATCGCTTCAAAAACAGGGGCATCGCCAAAATCAATCAATTCGTGAATCTGGGTATGCTTTGCCAACCAGCCGCGCAGCTTCTCCCCATAACCCGAGCGATACCATTTATTCGAGGTAATAAAGGCAAACTGACCGCCGTGATGCAGCAGTTTAATCCCCCGCTCATAGAAGTACGTGAATAAATCCGCCGTGCCAGTAAAGCATTCATAATGCGGCTTGAGCAGAGGTTTTAGATCTTTGATTTCCTCCTGCCGCACATAAGGCGGATTGCCAATCACCACATCAAACCCGCCCTTGTGATGAAAAACCTCCGAGAAATAAATTTCAAAATCGAAGATTTCCCGGCCTTGGGTCAACTGGTGAATCAAATGGTCAATCTGCTGCTTGATCTGCGCCTTTTTCGCCCGATCCGATTCATCAAAAAACTTCGGCTTTAACGCTTCCAGTTGTTTGAAGTATTCCTCATTAAACAGATTCTTCTCCACGCCTAACAGCGAATTACCGATCACCACCTTATAATCCAGATTCGGCAACGGTTTAATGTGCTGCACATCCTCCTCATCGACCACCAGCGACAACCACAGCCGCAACTTGGCAATCTCCACCGCACCGATATCAATATCCACCCCGTACAGCGAATTTTGAATCGCATGGCGCTTGAAATGATACGCGGTGCGCTCCGTGGCATCGCTGAAATAAGGCGTCAACGCGGCGCGAGCGCGCACGATCTCGGTCATCATGCCTACCGGAAAAGCGCCTGAACCAATCGCCGGATCGCACACCGTGATGCTTCTCAACGCTTCATCCAAAGCGCGGGCGTTTCCCTCAAGCGCCTTCGGCAAACGGCGCTGATAGCTCACCGTCCCGTCTTTACGCGCGGTCTCATAATGCGCCGCCTGTTCCCCCTCGCGAATTAGCGCCTCAAGATCCGTCCGCTCCATGATCCGATCCGGCTGATTCACCGTCGTATCCAGATAATTAATCAGGCTTTCCTGGCACATATAGTGGACAATTTCCCGTGGCGTATAAAACGCGCCCAAGCCCTTGCGCCGATTCTCCTCAATCAGATTTTCAAACACTTTACCCAACATTTCGGGATCAATCGCCACCTCCTTTTCCAACGGTTCGGCTTCATTCACCGTGAAGTTGTAACGGTCGAAGACATCCAGAATCCCGGTCCCGATGTCGCCGGAAGGCGTGGGTTGCCGATTGGTAAACAAGGCATTCGGCAACGCAATCGCCCGCTGTTCCCAGTCATAACCCGCCAGTGGCTCAAACAGACCACCATTGAGAAACGGAATCCGGCACTGGAACGTCGGACACCACGCCTCCGCCCCGCGATCCGTCGCCAGCGTGTCATAAAACAACGGCTCCAGGACTTCATTAAACAGGCATTGCCCCTGAGCCACCGCCTGATCCGCCAACTGGCGCAGGAAATGGCGCGGCCCCTCGCCCCACGCCTGACCTTGGCCCACCCCCAGCCAGCCCTTCTTCTGGATGAAATAGAGAAACACGATCTGGCCCAGGAGCTTTTTGGCGAAATCCACCGTACTGACGCCTTTCGCCTGGAAATCCGCGCCAACCGCCGGACAACTCGCCAGCGCCGCCGTCAACGCCTCATCAGTGGCTTTGAACAACCGAGCGTATTCATTGAAAAATTCCTTGGTGACCGACTCAACGCTAAACGCCTCTTCGATCTGCGCCAGCGTCGGTTTCGCCGTGGTGTTTTGCAACAGCGGCAGAAAGCGGGTCTGCGCGGTATGACATTCCTCCTCCGCGCCCACCCGATAGGAATAGCGTCGCGCCGGCGTCAATCGCTCCTCCATCTTAATCTTGCCGGTCTGAGGATCACGCTTGGTTTCGTAGTCCATGCGGACATACGAAAACCGCCACGACTGCGCATCGGGCGCAACAAAAGCAATCAGACCCGCCTCCTTGTAAGCGTTATCGCTGCCCTCGCCGCGCTTCAGCTTATGCGCGACAAAATCCCGCAGCGCGGTCCGCGACCGCTCCAGCTTCCAGGATTCCGTCAGATGCACGACCAACACATCCGCCAACTCCTCATCCGGGGAGGTGAACGTACCCAGCCGCTGACAACTTTTTACATGGGCAGCGAACGCCTCGGGCACCTGCATGTTGTGCGCCTTGGCGTCATCAAAGCCATTGCAGAGTTCGTTGACTAATCCGAAGTAGCGCTTCCGCTCAAACGGCGCTTTCAAGGCGCTGCGAACCAGGCGTTGGGCGGTCGGTTTATCCATGATCAAGACTTCTCCGGCAGATAAGAGGACAAGATGAGTTCACGCGGCTCCGCCGATGCTTTCGCCTCGGCTTTGGGGGGCGCGCCCAGCAGATACTGGCGCGCAATTTCCTGGCGGAGAATCGCTGCCATCTCGACCGGATCAGCGGTTTGCTCAAAAGCTTTTTTCACTTTGTTCAAGGTGTGCTTGCCAATGCGCCCCTCACTGATCAGCCGGTGAACGTCCGCCGCCAGTTTCCGATCTTCCGGCGTGAGTTCTGGCGCGTTGCGAAAGTCCCTGGCCCGCAGCCGCTTCAACAGCATCGCCTCGCTACCGCCTTTGGCCGTGGCCGACAGCAGGCTATTCACGCCGGGCGTGGTGGCGGCCAGGAAACCGCTCTTGTTTTTATCCAGCAGCGGGTAGAACCGCTCGGGCGGAATAGCCTGCCGAGGTTCCTGAGCCGTCGTTTCGAGAATTTCAGCGGTCGTGAAGAAATCGAGTTCATCCGCTGGGCCAAGGCCGTCATGTGCGCGAAAGAATTTGTCCAGCCGCCCCTGCCGGAAATAAGTGATCAATGCCGGTAAACCCACAGCTCCCTCTCCCCCATTCATGGGGGAGAGGGTTGGGGAGAGGGGGTTTTCTTCGGGTGGGGGAGGGTTGGGGTGAGGGGTAATTTGGCAACGACTCGACCGCGCTTTGCGGGGCAGCGCCAGAATGCGCTGGAACAATTCAGGTTGTTGCTCCTTCACATCGAGAATCAAGCGTAGATATTTCAGTTCACTCTTCGGCTCCGCCGGATCGCCCTCCGCCGCCGCTTTGGAATTGATCCGATCAAACAGATTGTGCGAAGTAATTTCCTCATCGCCCGTGAGCAGCCGCGCATCGTTCCCCAGGAGCGCGATGAAAGCGTGAATCTTCGACTTGGCGGCTTCGGTCAACGCAATCTCGTCATTCCCTTCATCCGTCGGGAAAAAGTTGTAGGTCGAGATGGTCTTGAATTTCGTGCCGACCCGATTCACCCGCCCCACCCGCTGCATCATTCGGCTCGGATTCCACGGAATGTCGTAATTGATGACCGTCGCGGAACGATGCAGATTCACGCCTTCCGCCAAGACATCGGTCGTGACCAGAATGCGGTAATCGTCACCCTCCTCATGGCTATTGGCGTCAAAATTCGCAATCACCGCCTGGCGTTGTTCAGGACTGGATTGCGAACTGAACAGTAGCGTCTTTTCGTCCACCTCCTCTTTAATCCGCTCCGCGAGATAACGGGCGGTATCCGCAAACTCGCTGAAGATAATGAGCTTTCCGGTCCTGAAAAGAGGCTGCGTGGTCAGTTCGCGTTTGAATTCCAGCCACTTCGGATCACGCTGAATGCCTTTCCAGGCGTGCTGAATGTCGCGCAATACCGCTAAATCCGATGCAACATGCTGGCGAAACATCGGAGTGAAATCCTTTGCCGCGAACTTCTCGGCTTTTTCCTCCTGAATCAACGTCTCAATGGCGTCGTCATCGCCCTCTTCCAGAAATTCCAGCACCTTGCGGCTATGTTTTTTACTGGTATAAACAAAACCTTCATCAAAGGCATTCAACACCACTTCATGAGACTTAATAAATCGCCTAAGCGTCTCTTTAAAAGCATGAAAACTGCTTTCCAGCCGTTTGACCAACAGGATTTTCATGAAGGTCGCCAGATTACGCTGGCCTTGCACCGCACGCTCTTCTATCGGCCCAGTGTAATAGTGTGGATTGAGCGGTTGGTAGCGGGCATAATGAAAATCGATGCTGGTAATTTCTTCCAAAGTACTCGTGAAGATTTGACTCTCAACCGGGTTCAATTGATAAAGCAGCGGGAGCGGATCATTGACTTTTGGAAATCCAATTTTCTGCTTTTTCAAGTCATCGCCATAGAACTCTTCAATCTCGCGACGGGTGCGACGCACCATAATATATTTAAGGACCCGATTCCGCAGCTCTTGGGCATTTCTTTCCACTACTTCGACATATCTTTCAGCGTCATTAAGACGATGTAATCCATTCAAACGCCCGCGCAGACTCGCAAAAAAGGTTTCAAGATTGGGCAAACCGGGAATCGTGCTGTTACGGGGCGGCTGAAATAATTTTAACTGGTTGAAAATATCATCGAGTGTATTGTTATAGGGCGTTGCCGAAACCAGAATCACGCCTTTATTCTGGCAAATTTGTTTGAGAAGTTCGTAACGCTGGGTCGAATCGCCTTTGAAGCGGTGGGATTCATCAATGAAAACGTATTTGTAGAACTCGACGCCCTGCTTCAGCGTTTCTTCCAGTTTGCCGATAGAAGTACATTTATGGCCGGGAATACAGAAATCACGAAACACGCGCGGCCATGAACCCGGACTGTTTTCATCGAGCAAACTGGGCGGCGCGATGATCAGGCACCGGCCATCGAGTTGTAAAGCCAGTAGCGCCGAGATAAATGTTTTTCCCAAACCGACGACATCGGCAATAAAAACCCCTCCATAGGTTTTGAGCATCTGCTGCGCGGTAAAAACCGCATCCTCCTGATATTTCAGCTTCCTGAAATTCTGCGGTAAATTTTCAGGATTTAACCTGGAACGGTCGCCTAAATAATCACGGAAGTATTCAGCCAGAAACTTCAAATAGAGTTCGTAAGGCGTAAAAAAAGCAAAGGGCGATTCTTTTTCTACAACATTGATAATTGTTTCGTGAACCTCCTTGACATCCACGGCATTGGCCCAAAGCTCGTTAAACTGATGCAATGCATAATCATGATCTTCCGGCTCATTGAGCAATACATTGAATTCCAGATGACCCTCCAAACCACTGTATGAAAGGTTGCTTGATCCCGTAATAACATAACCGTGGTTCACATCGGGCATCGGCTGCTCCGGGGTCATAATGTAAACCTTTGCATGAATATTCTGCTCCCGATACAGCTTCACGGTCAGTTTGCCTGAGCGAATCCACTCAATAAACTTGCGGATACCCGTTTCAATAGCGAGCGAATCTTGCACCTCAATCAATTCCTTGCGCATCATTCCACCGAACGTTTGCCTGATTTCAGCCGTCGATAACGGGCTATCCGATACATGCTGAGCAATTTGCAGTAACCCATAAACGACATGCTCATTTTTCAGACCAATCAGGATGCGAATTTTTTTCACGGATTCCAGCACCGGATAAAGCCGGAAGAACCCACTGATAAAAAAATACCCGACCAGACAATCGAAGTCCCGGGTGGTTGGCAAAATCGTTCCCAGTCGCTTGCTCAGAGTATTTTCACCCTGATTAGTCAGGAATTTTTTCGGAGAGACTGGAATGAAGGTCATGGGTAGAAGCCTTGCTTACAGGGAAGGGGTCTTACCATCCGAACAACAGCAAGCCACTCGCCAAAATGGCGGCCAACAAACAGCCCGCAGCGCGCCATTGAAAATAGCGAATCAGCCGGCCCTCTTCGCGGAAGGCGGCGACAATGAACGGGCGGGCGGGATCGCCGGTATCGGCCAGCAGGTGGATATCCGGGGCCATAGCCTGTTGCCGCTGTTCCCGCCGAACCTGCTTTTCCGCCGCCCGGCGTGCGGCTTCCCATTCATCGGGATCGATCCGGCCATTACGGCGACGATCAAACAATTTCATCCGTTGCGGATCGCGTTTCCAGCGTTCCAGCAGTTCCGCAACTTCTCGGCGAGTATCTGGCGCTTCGCGCAGGCCGCCGACCGTGCGAAACCCGCCAATAGCGTGTAATTCCTCGCCGGGCATCAGGCGTTGCTCGGTGTAGCGATAGGCAGCGCCGATGCCCCATAGCGCATGAGTGCGCGCTCCGCTCTCGTTGCCATACCAGGCATCGCGGCGAATTTTGATGAAATCCGCGCCATCGGGGTCGATCACACAGTGACCTGTCCCATCGTCCAGCAGGAACAGATTGTCGCTTTCGCCAGAGTCCACAGTCCGCCAGCGATTGTTGGAACATTCCTCCACCTGGTAGCAATACCAGGCGCAGGGCAACAAACTGAGCGGGGCAAGAATCGGTGGGCCCTCCATCAACCGGGCGCGGCCGTATAACTCCACATAACCCTGTGGCGCGGAACGAATCCGGGCAATCGGCGTATCGGCCAATCGCCAGGCCCGTCGCCCGTAATACAGTGCGCCATAGGAACCCGCAATCGCGACGGCCAAAGCCAGAAAGAGCAACAGCAGGGGCGGCGCGCCCATGGCCAGACGGGAATCCTGTTGCAACAGAAAAAAGCTGCCGAGCCCAATCCCGCCAAACAGCAGCAGGCTCTTGAGGCTGATGGGACGCATCGGTGCTTAGCGCGGGTCAGCGGAACAGTTGGGCGAGATTCACGTCCTGCTTTTCCGGTTCACTGAATTCCAGCAGGCGGAATGGCCGAAAATTAAACAGTTGCGCAACCAGTACATCAGGAAATTGTTCAATGCGCACGTTGTTCAGGTTGACGCTATCGTTATAAAACTCGCGGCGGTCGGCAATGGCGTTTTCCAGGCCGGTGATGCGGGTTTCCAGGTGGCGGAAGTTATCATTGGCGCGCAATTCGGGATACGCTTCCGCCACTGCGAACAACTGGCCCAGCCCGAGCCGCAACTGACTTTCGGCTGCGCCCAGCGCCGGAAGATCACTGCGTTGCTGGGCATCGGCAACCCCTTTACGGGCGCGCATCACCGCCTCCAGGGTGTCGCGTTCATAGCCCATATACTGCTTGCACACTTCGACCAGCTTGGGCAATTCATCGTGACGCTGTTTGAGTAGCACGTCGATGTTGGACCAGGCCATGCTGACGTTATGCTTGAGATTGACCAGACGGTTGTAGAGGATGACGCCGTACAGCGCGATCAGGATGACAGCAATGAGCAGAATAATGGCGAAGGGATTCATGGCAGTCACCGGGGGTAGTGGATAGCGGTCAGTATAGCCGCGAAACAAAACACAGCGTAATGTGAGGCGAAAATGCTTTTATGGTTCAAGGGGCTGTTGATCGGATTCGCCATTGCCGCGCCAGTGGGGCCGACTGGCCTGTTGTGCATTCAACGCACGCTGACGCGGGGGCGCTGGTCCGGTGTGTTGTCCGGGCTGGGCGCGGCCAGCGCTGATGCTCTGTATGGTTGCATCGCCGGCTTCGGATTGGCGTCGCTGGCGGGACGGTTATTCGCTTGGCAAACCGAATTACAGATTGTGGGCGGGTTGTTTCTGCTCGCTCTTGGTTGGCGAACCTGGCAAACGCCGGTGACGGTTGAGCAGGCTCAGGCGCCACTGACCCGCGCTGGATTGGCCGGCGATTATTTGTCCACTCTGGCGCTGACGGCGACCAATCCGGTGACTATTCTGGCGTTCCTGGGCATTTTCGCCGGGCTGGGACTCGCCGCCGAAGGTCAGGACTTTTCAGCGGCCGGGCTACTAGTGTCGGGCGTGTTTGCCGGATCGTTGCTTTGGTGGCTGCTGCTGGCGGGCGTCGTCGGATTACTGCGTGGGCGGTTGACGCTGGGCGCGTTGCGCTGGATCAACCGGGCTTCGGGATTGCTCATTGCGAGCTTTGGCGGTTGGGCGTTGCTGACTGCCCTGTGAAGTTGACGGATTGCACGATTACCTGTTGTTGTTCATCGCCCGGTGTCGCTCTTTCAACCGCCGGTAGTTCTGGGCTGAGTATTCCAGAAATTCCAATTCGCGCTCGTTCAAAGGCCGAACCGGTTTGACCGGGCTGCCGACGTAGAGAAATCCGCTGTCCAGCACCTTGCCAGATGGGACCACGCTACCCGCGCCAATGGTCACCCGCGACCGCACGATAGCTTGGTCCATCACAATGGCGCCCATGCCGATCAAGCAAAAATCCTCAATCGTGCAGGCGTGCAGAATGACTTTATGGCCGACCGTCACATCATTCCCGATCCACGTCGGCTGACCGCCCGGACAGAAGCGGCTGTCATGGGTGACATGAATGATCGTTCCATCCTGAATACTGGTGCGGTCGCCAATGTGAATGCTCTGAATGTCGCCCCGGATGACGCTCATCGGCCAAATTGAACTGTCCTCGCCGATTTCGACATCACCGATCACTAGGGCCAGGTCATCAATATAGGCGGTGGGATGGATGCGTGGAGTGTGCTGCTCAAAAGAGCGAATGGGCATGGGAAAAGACTCGCACAATGGGCTTTGCTGATGTTTAACGAATCGTCACTCATTCTACAGCGCTGGTCGGGTGAGTTGCCACAGTATCGTCGAAATGGCGCTTGGCGCAGTGCGGGAACCTGCGGTCGTCCACCGGGGCCACTGGCGGCGTTGTGTACTAAGCGACGCCTTTTTGCTTTAGAAAAGACACGTATTGTCGGTCTGTATCTTGGATATGTTGAGTCAGCCAGTTGCGCATTTCCTTCATGATCTCCATGGCCAATATCATATGGCCTTTGTCTAATCGATCTTGTAAATTCAATATTTTTTCTATGAAATCAGCATGTATTTTCTTATGTTGGTTATACGCAGGATATCCATTTTCAGACAAGAGGCGTTCTTCGCTTGTAAAATGTACGCGAGTGTAGCCCAGCGCATCATTAAGGGTTTGATGAATCACTAAACTCCCTTTTCCTTCCAGCATGGCCTCATGCAACTGATTCATGAGCCGAACCCAGTGCTGATGCTGAAAATCCATGCTTTGGACATGAATAATCATTTTTTCATCCCAGGGTATTAAGGGCATGGGTTTTTCTTTTCCGCCTGTTGGCGCCAGATTTCAAGCTCCAGGCCAGACCTGCTGCCTGGAGCTTGAGTGGTTAAGCTAGCGGCATTTCTGGCAGTGGCTTGAGCTTCCAGATTTCCGCGTTGTACTCAAGCATAGTGCGGTCAGTGGAGAACTTGCCGCTGGTCGCTGTGTTGATGATGCTCATCCGCGTCCAGCGTTCCTCATCCTGGTAGGCCAACGCCGCTTGATTTTGCGCGTTGATAAAGGCGCGCAGATCGGCAATGGTCAGCCAGGGATCGTGGGGGCTGGTCAGGGAATGCAGGATCGGATCAAAAATGCCCCGCTCAAATTGATTGAAATGAGCGCTTTCCAGCAGATGCATAATCCGGGTGATATCTGGATCATCATGGATAATCGCCGCCGGATTATAGTTGTGCCGCCATTCCTCAACTTCCGGGGCAGTCAGACCAAACAGGAAGAAGTTCTCATCCCCGCATTCCTCGCGGATTTCGATATTAGCGCCGTCCAGCGTGCCGATCGTGACAGCGCCATTCATCATGAACTTCATGTTGCCGGTGCCCGAAGCTTCTTTGCCAGCCGTCGAAATCTGTTCAGATAGGTCAGTACCGGGACAGATAATTTCCATCGCTGACACCCGATAATTGGGCAGGAACGCCAATTTCAACTGATCGCCGATATCAGGATCATTGTTGATAACTTGGGCGATGTTATTGATCAGCTTGATGATCTGTTTGGCCATGTAATAGCCGGGCGCTGCTTTGCCGCCAATCAATACACAGCGCGGAGTCCAATGGGCCGTATCGCCGCGCTTCAAGCGGTCGTATAAATGGATCACATGCAGGATATTCAGCAACTGGCGCTTGTATTCGTGCATACGCTTGACTTGCACGTCGAACATGGCCTTGGTGTTAAACGTCACGCCGCAGTCTGCTTCAACCAGCGTCGCCAGTCGCACCTTGTTGTTATGCTTGACCTGCCGCCATTTCGCACGGAATTTGGCGTCTTCAGCGTAAGGAATCAGCTTGCGTAGTTCGGCCAGGTTAACTACCCAGCCCGGCCCGATGGTCTCAGTGATGAGCGCATTGAGACTGGGGTTACAATCCGCCATCCAGCGCCGTTGCGTCACCCCATTAGTTTTGTTATTGAACTTCTCCGGCCACAGCTCATAGAAGTCGCGGAACAATCCTTTCTGCAGCAGTTCAGAATGCAACGCCGCTACGCCGTTGACCGAGAAACTGCCGACAATGGCTAAATACGCCATGCGCACCTGCTGCTCGTAGCCTTCCTCAATCAGTGACATGCGGCCCTGACGGTCAATGTCGCCAGGCCAGCGGCGCGCGACCTCGGCCAGGAAGCGGGCGTTGATTTCATAGATGATGTCCAGGATGCGCGGCAGCAATTGCCGGAACAACCGCACCGGCCAGCGCTCCAGCGCTTCCGGCAACAGGGTGTGGTTGGTATAAGCCATGACCTGGCCCGTGATCGCCCAAGCCCGGTCCCAACTGACGCTGTGCTCGTCCATCAGGAGCCGCATCAGCTCCGCAACTGCGATGGTTGGATGAGTGTCGTTGAGCTGGAAGCGGTTTTTGTTGGCAAAATCGCTGAAATCTTCGCCATGGACGCGCACCCATTGCCGCAGAACGTCTTGCAGGCTGGCCGAGGCGAGGAAGTATTGCTGACGCAGACGTAATTCCTTGCCGCTTTCAGTGGCGTCGTTGGGATAGAGCACCATGGTGATGTTTTCCGCCATGTTCTTGGCGCCCACCGCCTCGGTATAACTGCCGGCGTTGAAGTCCTCAAAGTCGAACTCATCGGTCGCCGCCGCCGACCACAGCCGCAGGGTGTTGACCGTGCCGTTGCGATAACCGGGGATTGGCACGTCGTAGGGCACCGCCAGCACATCATGCGTGTCGACCCAGCGCCAGCCCATTTCACCATCGGCTTTCACAAAAGCTTCATTGCGGCCACCGTAACGGATGCGCTGGGTGTATTCAGGCCGCTCCAGTTCCCAGACGCTGCCGTTGCGCAGCCAGTTATCCGGCTCTTCGACCTGGTAGCCGTTTTCAATTTTCTGGCGGAACATGCCATAGACGTAGCGGATGCCGTAACCGACCACCGGCAGCCGCAAGGTGGCGCAGCTATCCATGAAGCAGGCCGCCAGCCGCCCGAGACCGCCGTTGCCCAGGCCAGCGTCGTTTTCGCACTCGGCCAATTCCTCCATCGTCAGGCCCATTTCATGCAGCGCCTTGTTGACCGGTTCGGTAACGCCCAAATTTAACATGGCGTTGCTCAACGCCCGGCCCATCAGAAATTCCATGGACAGGTAGTAGGCGCGGCGGACGCCGCCATCCTGCTCGTAGGCATAGCGGGTGTCTTTCCAGCGCTCCCACAGCCGGTCACGCAGAGTTAGCACTAGCGCCTCGTACATATAGTGGGCGTATTTGGTATGCCGGTCACGGCCCAGGGTATGGCTGAAATAGCGCCGAAAGTCGGCGACGATGCTCTTGGTGTCCATACCGAGGGGAGGGAGTTCGGTCAGCCAGGTGGCTGGGGTGGTTTTTTCTAGCATTTGAGTGGGCATATCGATAGGGTCCGCTGGTGCTGGTGCTCAAGGATCGACGTCATCCGCCCGGTTTTGTCCGGTCAGATGGCGTCGAAAACGCCTTACTTGTAGTCTCGGGCCACAACCCCTGATGCGGTCGAGCGCGCATCGGCTATGGCTGACCTCATGGAAAACCATAGTCGGGCGATTTTGAATTGCAAGGTCAAAGCACGGAAGATCACCCCCATCTCAGCCATTCAGCACTCTGACAAGATGATTACTCAAGGCAGCCAGCGGCCTGCTCCCGGGTGTAGAAGCAGCCGCAGCGGACAAAACCGGCGATGACGCTGGCCTTGACCGCCGCCACCCGGCCGGTGGGACTACGATGCAAAATCAGGTGATCAGGCAGCCCTTCCAAGGCGTGGAAAGGGGCTGGGCGGCCATCGGCCCAGCAGGAGGGGTACACTGTACCCGTGTCGCGGTCGAGAAATCCGGGAGTGAAACCGCGCTGTCGGTTACCCTGACTTACGCCGCCGGTGCCGGCAAAAAACCGGTTGTCCGCCGCCAGGGTGTTCAATGTGAGCGTCTGCGCCATGGTGATGCCCTCACGCTCGAGTAGAGAAAGCAACTCGTAAAGTCATCTCTCAGGATGTGGCTAAAATACGACTAAAGCCACTTTTCGCCAAAAAGAGACAGCTTGTTGCATTTTAGTCTAGGAATGTGGGTCAACTAAAATCAAGCGGCGGTGCAAAAAATTGATGAATGCGAATTTTCATCTGTACGTGGCCTTATCCGGGCACGGTTTCGGCCATTTGGCGCAGGTTGCGCCGGTCGTGAACGACTGGCGGCAACGCAATCCGGCGGGACGGCTAACCGTGCAAAGCGCCTTGCCGGAAACGGTGTTGCGCCAGCGCATAGTGGGCGAATTTACGGTGGTTGCGGGCGCCGCCGATTTTGGCATGGTGATGGTCGATGCGCTGGAAGCAAAGGTTATGGAGAGCCTGGCTGCCTATCGGGCGTTTCATGCCGATTGGGCGGAGCGGCTGGCCTGGCAGGAAAAATTGCTACAGGACGCTGCGCCGGATGGGCTGCTGGCCGATATTCCCTATCTCACCCTGGCGGCTGCCGCCCGATTGGAAATTCCCGCCTTGGCGCTGTGTTCGCTGAACTGGGCGGATATTCTGGCTGGGTATGGGCGGAATGAATCGGATCTGGAAGCGTTGCGCGCCCCAATGCTGGCCGCCTACAACAGCGCCAGAGCATTCTTGCAACCGGCGCCGTCCATGCCGATGCCAGAGTTGCGGAATACGCAGCCCATCGGCCCCATCGCCGCGTCAGGTCGGAATCAGCGGGCGCAGATTGACCACCAACTGGGCTTGTCCGGCGACGAGACGCTGGTCTTAATGGGGTTGGGCGGCGTAGACATGCGTCCGCCGCTGGAGCGTTGGCCCATTCTGCCAGGCGTCTGCTGGCTTACCCCGCCGGCTTGGAATACGGCGAGGCCGGACATGCCAAGTTGGGCGGGACTGGTCGATTTGAGCATGGTCGATCTCATCCGTTCCTGCGACGTGTTGTTCACCAAGCCGGGTTATGGCGCGTTTACCGAAGCGGTCTGCAATGGCATTCCCGTGCTCTACGTGGCTCGCGATGATTGGCCGGAGGAGCCGTGGTTGAGTCGCTGGCTACAGGAGCACGGCAATGGGATCAAGATCAGCCGTCAACAGTTGACGAGCGGCCAACTGGCAGGGCCACTGGGGGAGTTATTGGCCCAGCCGGTTAAACCGCCGGTAGCGCCGACCGGAATTGTGGAAGCAGTGGACCGGATAGAGCGGTTATAAGCAATGCCGACTCGACAGGCAGCCTTGGTGGTCGAGCGCTCAACAATAGAAGGTTCTACAGCGGAACGGCGGGATGTCTTTCGCGCTTTTGGATTGCTGTTATCATCCGCGCTTCTCGCCCGACCCTGGAGAATGTCCGCGATGCTGCGTTTCCGTGGAAGCCCCGCCCTGTCATCGTTCCGCCTGGAGAAGTTGCTGGCTGCGCTGCGCCAGCGGGTTCCTGCCGTCACCCGCACTCGTGCTGAATTCGTGCATTTCGTGGAAGGTTCGCTGACCTTCCCTGACCGTGAGGTGCTGGAGCGATTGCTGCAATACGGTCCCCGCAAGATCGCTTCGCAGCAACTGTCTCCGATTGAGGCAAGGAGCGAAGCGCGGGATGAGCCGACCGCAGCGCCACTCTTTCTGGTCATTCCCCGCCCCGGCACGATTTCCCCCTGGTCATCCAAGGCCACCGACATTGCCCATAACTGTGGCTTGCAGCGCATTCGCCGCATCGAGCGCGGCGTTGCCTATTACCTGGACGCTGAGCGGTCGCTAACCGATGGCGAATTGTCTGCGCTGAAACCGTTGTTGCATGACCGGATGACTGAGGCTGTTCTGGAACCGGGCGACGATCCCGCCGTGTTGTTTGCCCAGGCTCAACCCGCTCCACTGATGACCGTGAATCTGCTGGAGGGTGAACGAGAGGCGTTGGTGGCCGCCAACCGCGAACTGGGATTGGCGTTGTCGGACGACGAGATTGATTATTTGCTGGAAAGTTTTAACCGGTTGGCGCGCAATCCAACTGATGTGGAGCTGATGATGTTCGCCCAGGCGAATTCCGAACATTGTCGGCACAAGATTTTCAACGCGGACTGGCTGGTCGATGGCGTTCCGCAGGAGCGTTCGCTGTTCGCTATGATCCGTTATACCCATGAGCGCCATCCCGCCGACGTGCTTTCCGCCTACAGCGACAATGCAGCGGTGATGACCGGTTTTCCCGCCGGGCGCTTTTTCCCCGATCCCAGCGATGGTGAATACCGCTATCACCCGGAGGAGGTGCAGATTTTGATGAAGGTGGAGACCCATAACCACCCGACCGCAATTTCTCCCTTTCCTGGGGCCGCAACCGGCTCTGGCGGTGAAATCCGCGACGAAGGCGCGACCGGGCGCGGCGCGAAGCCCAAGGCTGGATTGTGCGGTTTTTCGGTGTCTCATTTGCGGATTCCCGATTTTATCCAGCCATGGGAAGGAGATTATGGCAAACCGGGCCGCATCGTTTCGGCGCTGGACATCATGCTGGAGGGACCGATTGGCGCAGCGGCGTTCAATAACGAATTTGGCCGTCCCAATCTGGCAGGCTATTTCCGCACGTTTGAGCAGGATGGTCCCGATGGGCAACGGCGCGGCTATCACAAGCCGATCATGATCGCCGGCGGGCTGGGCAATGTCCGCGAACCGCATGTCCATAAAGCCGCATTCCCGGCGGGAACCGTGATCGTGGTGCTGGGCGGACCAGCGATGCTGATCGGCCTCGGTGGCGGGGCGGCGTCCAGCATGGCGGCGGGCTCTTCTCATGAAGAGCTGGACTTCGCTTCGGTGCAACGCGGCAATCCGGAAATGCAGCGCCGCGCCCAGGAAGTCATCGACCGTTGCACCGCGCTGGGGACGGATAATCCGGTGCTCTCTATTCATGACGTGGGTGCGGGTGGACTGTCCAACGCCGTGCCGGAAATCGTGCAGGGCGCGCACCGGGGCGGGCGATTCGAATTGCGCGAAATCCTGAGTGACGATCCTGGCATGTCGCCGATGCAGATTTGGTGTAATGAAGCCCAGGAGCGCTATGTACTGGCCATTGCCGCCGGAGGCATGGAGGCTTTTAAAGCGCTGTGCGAGCGGGAACGCTGCCCGTATGCCGTGTTAGGCGTCGCTACCGAAGCATTGCAATTGACCCTCAGCGACCGGCAATTTACTAACCGACCGGTGGATTTGCCGATGGACGTGTTGTTTGGCAAACCACCGAAAATGCTGCGCGATATGGAGCTGGCTCCCAATTCGTCCCGCCGGGTGGAAATCGCCGCCGCCGATATGGAGTTGGCCGATGCTGTAGCACGAGTGCTGCATTTCCCGGCAGTGGCCGACAAAAGCTTTCTTATCACCATCGGCGACCGCACGGTGACCGGGTTGGTGTGCCGAGACCAGATGATCGGACCGTGGCAGGTTCCGGTCAGTGATGTGGCGGTAACGGCGACCAGCTTCGATGTCTACACCGGCGAGGCGATGGCCATGGGGGAACGGACGCCGCTGGCGTTGCTGGACGCGCCAGCTTCGGGACGCATGGCGGTGGGTGAGGCGCTGACCAATATTGCCGCTGCCTGCATTGAGAAATTGGGTGATGTCAAATTATCCGCCAACTGGATGGCGGCAGCCGGTCATCCCGGTGAAGACGCCCGGTTATTTGATACGGTGAAAGCGGTCGGTGTGGCGCTGTGTCCGGCGCTGGGCATCGCCATTCCGGTGGGCAAGGACTCGCTGTCGATGAAGACCGTCTGGGAGGAGGGCGGCGAGCGGAAAAGCGTCGTTGCGCCCCTGTCGTTGATCATTTCCGCCTTTGCGCCGGTGCAGGATGTGCGCCGCACCTTGACGCCGCAACTGCGCAGGGACCGGGGCGATACGGATTTGATTCTGATTGATCTCGGACGCGGTAAAAACCGGCTGGGTGGTTCAGCACTGGCGCAAGTCTACAGCCGATGGGGCGATGAGGCGCCAGATGTGGATGCGCCGGACGATCTGAAGGCGTTCTTTGCCGTTATTCAGGAACTCAACGCGGCGGGTCGGTTGCTGGCCTATCACGACCGTTCCGATGGCGGATTGCTGGCGACGCTGGCGGAAATGATGTTCGCTGGTGGTTGTGGAGTGACCGTATTACTGGATGATCTCGGCGAAGAATTATTGCCAGCGCTGTTTACCGAGGAACTGGGTGCGGTGGTGCAGGTGCGGGCGCTGGATCGCCAGCGGGTTTTGATGAAGCTGGCGGCAGCCGGCCTGGGTGAATGCAGCCATGTGATCGGTGCATTGAATGACCGCGACCGGTTGATGCTATGCCATGCCGGCGATGTCGCGTTCTCCGCCAGTCGTGCGGAATTGCGCCAATGGTGGTCGGAAACCAGTTATCGGTTGCAGGCGCTGCGTGATCATCCCGACTGCGCCCGTGAGGCGTTCGAGACGGCCGGCGATCCGGCAGACCCGGGATTGAGCGTCCGTTTGACCTTCAATCCCGCTGTCGATGTGGCAGCGCCGTTTATTACCGATGGCGCTCGGCCCCGCATCGCTATTTTGCGTGAGCAGGGTGTTAATGGTCAGGTCGAAATGGCGGCGGCTTTTGACCGGGCTGGTTTCGCGGCCATCGATGTCCACATGAGCGACCTCGTCGCTGGGCGGATCACCCTGGCGGACTTTCATGGGGTCGCTGCCTGCGGCGGATTTTCCTACGGGGATGTGTTGGGCGCCGGGGAGGGTTGGGCCAAGTCGATCCTGTTCAACGCCCGCGCCCGCGAGGAATTCGCTACCTTTTTCGCCCGCACGGACAGTTTTGGCCTGGGGGTTTGCAACGGCTGCCAGATGTTGTCCAACTTGCATGAACTGATCCCTGGGACGGAGCTTTGGCCACGCTTTGTCCGCAACCGGGTCGAACAGTTTGAAGCGCGACTGAGCCTGGTCGAGGTGTTGCCGTCGCCATCGCTGTTCCTGCAAGGCATGGAAGGCTCGCGCCTGCCGATTGCCATCGCACATGGCGAAGGTTTTGCGGAATTCCAGGTGGAGAACGGGCTGGTCGCGGCGTTGGCGGCGGGGCTGGTCGCTTTGCGGTTCGTGGACTCTTCGGGTCAACCAGCGGAGCGTTATCCTGCCAATCCTAACGGTTCGCCGGGTGGCGTTACCGGCTTATGCAGCCGTGATGGACGGTTCACGATCATGATGCCGCATCCCGAACGGGTGTTTCGCACCGTACAATATTCCTGGCGCCCAGATGGATGGGGTGAAGACGGGCCGTGGCTACGGCTGTTCCGCAATGCCCGGCGCTGGCTGGGATAATTGCTGCCTTTTTCCATGTTTTCCGCGTCTTCCCTGGGCTATAAGTAGTCAATACGTTCCTGATTGAGGAGATAGATCATGCCCAAAGCCATCCGCATCCATGAATACGGCGGTCCCGAAGTATTGCGTTGGGAGGAAGTTGCCATTGGCGAGCCCGGCCCCGGCCAGTTGCGGATTCACCACGCGGCTATCGGCCTCAATTATATTGATATTTACCACCGGACTGGCTTATATCCGTTGCCGTCGTTGCCTTGGACGCTGGGCATGGAAGGTGCTGGTCGCATCGAGGCGGTTGGCGAGGGCGTTACTGAATTCAAAGTTGGGGAACGAGTGGCTTATGCCAGTCCGCCGGTTGGGGCCTACGCTGAAGTGCGCTTGATCGCCGCTGACCGGGTGGTGGCGTTGCCCGATGCGATCGATGATCAAACGGCTGCGGCCATGATGCTACAGGGCATGACCGCTCAGTATCTGCTGCGGCGCACCTACCGCCTGCAACCGGGCGACGCTATTTTGCTACATGCCGCCGCTGGTGGCGTCGGTTTGATCGCCAGCCAGTGGGCGCGGCAACTGGGGGCGTTAGTCATCGGCACGGTCGGCAGCGATGAAAAGGCCGAACTGGCTCGTGCGCACGGTTGCCATCACGTTATTGTTTATACCCGTGAAGATGTTGTGGAGCGGGTCCGTGAAATCACCAGCGGCCAGGGCGTTGCGGTGGTCTACGATTCAGTAGGCAAGGAAACTTTCATGGGGTCGCTGGACTGCCTGCGTCCACTGGGGATGATGGTCAGCTTTGGCAACGCCTCAGGCCCGGTTCCGGCGTTTGAACCGGGCCTATTGGCAGCGAAAGGTTCACTGTTCCTGACCCGGCCCAGTCTGATGCATTACACAGCCCAGCGGCGGGACCTGGTGGACAGCGCTGTCGATTTGTTTGATGTGGTGGCCACGGGCGCCGTGAAAATCAAAGTTCGGCAAACTTACCCCTTGGCCGAAACTGCCCAGGCGCACCGTGATCTGGAGGCGCGTAAAACCACCGGATCGACTGTCTTGTTACCGTAGTGTTTGCAGGGGAATGCTACTGACTGAGCGCAACGATCCCCCGGGAGGCTACTGGACCCGATGATGCATTTTCTTGGCGAATTTGAAGGCCGGCTCGATGCGAAAGCGCGCATCGCGTTGCCGGTTGCGCTGAGAAAACAGTTGCCTGCCGAGGCGGGAGAGCGCTTCGTGGTCAACCGGGGATTTGAGCAGCATCTGACGCTGTATCCCTTCACGGAGTGGCAGCGAATTACTGCCGAACTGAACCGGTTGAATCTGTATGTTAAAAAGAACCGCGATTTCGTTCGTTATTTCCACCGGGGCGCGACGGAGTTGGAGCTGGATGGCAGCGGACGGTTGTTGCTGCCTCGACGCTTGTTGGACTATGCCGGGATTCGGGAGGCGGTGATTCTGCTGGCCTATGCGAACCGCATCGAGTGTTGGGAGCCGACGTTATATGAAAATCTGTTGTCCGATGAGCCGGCAGATTTTGCCCGACTGGCTGAAGAGATTATGGGCGGGGCGGGCCAACCAGAGTTACCGGAGGAGCGGTTTCCTGGGTTCCGGGATTTTTCGTCAGCACCGCCGGATTCGCGACATTAGCACTTGGTAATAGCCGTTAACCGACGGCGCTGTTTACCCAGCCAAGGGGTGAAGCCTGATCATCCCGAACCTATTTGGCAAGGAACTGATTGACCGTTTCCATCAGCGTGGTTTCCTCAACCGGTTTGATGACGTAGCTTCTGGCGCCTTGCCGCGCTCCCCAGATCTTGTCAGTTTCCTGATCCTTGGTCGTGACGATAATCACCGGAATATGGCTGGTGGAGGGATTTTTTGTGATCTGCCGGGTCGCCTGAAAACCATTGATCTTGGGCATCACTACGTCCATCAAGATCAGGTCAGGCAGTGCAGTCTTGGCGACTTCCACGCCTTGCTCACCGTCCGTAGCGGTCAGGACTTCGTGCCCATGTTTTTTTAGAATTCTGCTGAGACTCAACGTCTGGGTGGGCGAGTCGTCGACAACGAGTATGCGGGCCATGCTGCCACTCCTGGGATGATCTTACGTATCTGCTTCGCACACCGACGGATAAACGCGGATGGCGGAAAATAACTGGGGCTTCCGCGTCCCCATCAAATCCAGCCGTCCGTACTGGGGTGCGCCGAGGTCATCATAAGCGAAATCCAGCGTGGGCGGGGATGGTTTCTGGTACAGGGGACTACTTGCCAGCGCATGATAGGATACTCGATAAATCAGTTCAATTTGAGGGTTTGTTTCATGAGTGATTCAAAGTCCAATTTCTTTTCGCGTCTGGCGCTGGCGTTGCGCGCGGGTTGGCGGGCGTTAGTCGATGGTGACTTCGCTGGCGACCTGCAACGCTTGGAACAGGGGGGATGGACGTTATCAGCGCCAGCGGGCGTCGAACCGCCCAAACCGATCGCCCTGCGCGACGCGCCGCCGGATTCGGCGCTGCAACTGCTGGCTCTGCTACAGCAGGAAGGGCGGTTTGTGGATTTCCTGGAGGAGAATGTCACCGCCTATTCCGACGCCGATATGGGCGGCGCGGCGCGGGTGGTGCATGAGGGTTGCCGCAAGGTTATTCGCGATTACCTGCAGATTGAGCCGGTGCGTGAGGAAGCTGAAGGAGTGCGGCTGACCCTGCCTGCCGGTTTCGACGCAGCAGCGGTGCGGCTGACCGGCAATGTGGTGGGCCAGCCGCCCTTTACCGGCACCTTGATGCATCGCGGTTGGCGGGTCCGCCAGATGACTTTGCCCAAGGTGGCCGAAGGTCATGATGTCCGGGTGTTGGCGCCAGCGGAGGTCGAACTATGAGCGAAGTCCGCTACGCCGTCGGTATTGATCTGGGCACCACCCATTGCGTGATGGCGGCGGTGGATCTGGCCGCCAGCGACCGCGATGCGGTGGTGGAGCGGATCGCGGCTATTCCACAGTTGACGGCGCCCGGCGCGGTAGAAGAACGGTTGATGCTCCCTTCCTTCCTCTATCTGCCCCATCCTGATGAATTACGGGTGGAAGATCGGGTATTGCCGTGGGGCGAGTCGCCGCCCTTCGTGGTCGGTGAATTAGCCCGGACGATGGGAGGGCGCACGCCGATTCGATTGGTGGCTAGCGCCAAGAGTTGGCTATGCCATCCCGGTGTGGACCGACGGGCGGCGATTTTACCAGTGGAAGCGCCCGAAGAGGTGGCGCGGGTTTCACCGTTACAAGCTTCCATGCACTATTTGGGGCATTTGCGGGCCGCCTGGGATCAGCAGCATCCCGAGGCGCTGTTGACCGAACAGGAGGTCGTGCTGACCGTTCCAGCGTCTTTCGATCCTGCAGCCCGCGAGTTGACCGCTGAAGCGGCGGCGGCGGTGGGCTTGCATCATCTGGTGTTGCTGGAGGAGCCACAGGCCGCCTTGTATCACTGGATTCTGGCCAGCGGCGGCGAGTGGCGCAAACAGGTGCGGGTCAGTGACATTATTCTGGTGGTTGACCTGGGCGGCGGCACTGCCGACTTTTCGCTGATCGCCGTGACTGAACGCGATGGATCACTAGAGCTGGTGCGGGTAGCGGTCGGCGATCACATTCTGCTGGGCGGCGATAATATGGATTTGGCGTTGGCCCACGCCGTTCGCACTAAATTGGCGGAACAGGGAACGCAACTGGATGCCTGGCAGTTGCAGGGACTGACGCACGGTTGTCGCAACGCCAAGGAAATTTTGCTCAGCGACGCCCGCGTTGAGAGCGTACCGGTGGTGGTGCCGAGCCGAGGGTCCCGGTTGATCGGCGGGACGCTGCGCACTGAACTGACCCGCGACGAAGTGACCCGGAATCTGGTGGAAGGCTTTTTCCCCAAGGTTGATGCGGCGGCGCGACCGGCGGCCCGGGCGCGGGCGGCATTGACCAAGCTGGGGTTGCCCTATGCGCAGGATGCAGCCATGCCCCGGCATTTGGCGGCGTTTCTGGCCCGGCAGGTGGACGCAACCCGTGATCTGGAGGGGTTCATGGCTCAGTTGCCGACCGGTGCGACGTTCCTGCATCCCACCGCCGTGCTGTTCAACGGTGGCGTGTTCAAAGCCGAGCCACTGTTGGAGCGCACTTTGGGCGTATTGAACGATTGGCTGGCGGCGGAAGGCGCTCCACCGGCGCGGTTGCTGGCGGGCATTGATCTCGATCTCGCGGTAGCGCGTGGCGCGGCCTATTACGGCTACGTGCGGCGGGGCGGCGGCGTGCGGATTCGCGGGGGCACGGCTAAAGCCTATTACGTCGGTGTGGAAAGCGCGATGCCGGCGGTGCCGGGCCTGGAGCCGCCGATTGAGGCGCTGTGCATTGCCCCATTCGGTATGGAGGAAGGGACGCAGGCTCAGTTGCCACCGCAGGAAGTGGGGCTGGTGGTGGGCGAGCCGGTGCGCTTCCGTTTCTTTGGTTCCTCAGTGCGGCGCACCGATCAGGTCGGGACAGTGCTGGAGCAATGGACGCCGGACGAAGTAGAGGAGTTGGAAGAGATTGAAGCGACGTTGCCCGCCGAGGACCGGCAACCGGGCGAGGTCGTTCCGGTGCGATTACAGGCAGCGGTCACTGAGGTCGGGACGCTGCGCTTGGAAGCGGTGCCGCGCATCGGCGCTGAAACCTGGAAGGTTGAGTTCGACGTGCGTGGGGAGGGCTGAGCCGTCGCCCGCTCTAACACACCCCGCTATCTGGTGGGGATTGACCTCGGCACGACCCACACGGTGGTTGCCTACGCCGATCTAAAAAAATCCCCACCTGCTGCCTCTGAAGGAGAGGGGAGCCGCGTCGCCGCCATTCACCTGTTCGCTATCGAGCAACGGGTCGCGCCCGGCGCAGTGGCCGCTCGGCCCTTGCTACCCTCCATGCGTTACCACCCAGCGGAAGGCGAGCTGGCGGCGGCGGATTTGCAACTGCCCTGGACGTTCGCCGATCCCGGCGCGGTGGCGAACGTTATCTTGGGGGAACTGGCGCGGGAACGCGGCTCACGGACGCCCGGGCGGTTGGTGGCCAGCGCCAAAAGCTGGCTGTCTCATGCCGGTGTGGACCGCACAGCGCCCATTTTGCCTTGGGGTATGGCGGAAGGCGTCGCCAAAGTTTCCCCGGTCGCCGCCAGCGCCAGCTACCTGGCCCATCTTCGCACTGCATGGAATCGGTGTTTTCCTCAACAGCTCCTGGAGCGGCAGGAGCTGGTCTTGACCGTGCCGGCTTCGTTTGATGAATCCGCACGGGCCTTGACCGTGGAAGCGGCGCACCTGGCGGGTCTACCGCAGTTACGCCTTCTGGAGGAGCCGCAGGCCGCCTGCTATGACTGGCTGCATCGTCATCATGGCCAATGGGCGGCGCTGCTCGGTGAGTCGCGGTTGTTGCTGGTTTGTGATGTTGGCGGCGGCACGACCGATTTGACCCTGATTCAGATTGCATCCGGGGAATCCGGCCTGCAACTGACCCGCATTGGCGTGGGCGATCACTTAATGCTGGGCGGCGATAACATGGATTTGACCCTGGCGCGGATCGTTGAGACGCGGTTAGGCGGCGGACGGTTGAATGCTGGGGAACTTTCTCAGCTTTTGCAGCAGTGCCGGAACGCTAAGGAGCATCTGTTGGCCGATGAGGCGCAGGAACGGGCTACAGTGACCGTGCTAGGCGGTGGGGCGCGGCTGGTTGGCGGGGCGCGTTCGGCGGAGTTGAGTCGTGATGAAGTGCGGACGTTGCTGGTGGACGGCTTTCTGCCCAGGATCGACGTCGATGAACGGCCCCAGGGCCGCCGTGGGGCGATGGTGGAGTTTGGGTTGCCGTATGCCGCAGATCCCGCTATCAGCCGCCATCTGGCGGCGTTTCTGGCGCGACATGCCGATGCCTCCCGCCAGGCGCTGGGTGAGCCAGCGTCCGCCAACTGTCCGCTTCTGCCCGATGCGGTGTTATTAAACGGTGGCGTCTTCCACGGTGCAGCGCTGAGCGAGCGGTTACTGGACATTCTAGGCAGTTGGCGCGGCCAGGCCATCTTGCGGCTGGACAATCCCGAACCGGATTTGGCCGTTGCGCGTGGGGCGGTCGCTTATGGGTTGGCCCGGCGGGGCCAGGGACTGAAAATCGGCGGCGGTTCGGCGCGTAGCTACTTCCTGCTGGTGGACAGTGGCCGTGATCATCGGCAGGGTGTTTGTCTGCTGCCGCGTGGGGCGGAAGAGGGGCAGGAAATTCGGCTGGGCCGCACTTTTTCGCTGCGGCTGGGCGCGCCGGTGCAGTTCCATTTGCTGTCATCGACCGGGGATGCGGTGTATCGGCCTGGCGAGACAGTGGCGCTGAATGCGGAGACTTTGACGCCACTGCCGCCAGTGGCAACCGTCATTGAGAGTCAGGTTGCCGGCGAGGCGCTGGTGCAACTGGTGACGCAACTGACCGAGGTCGGGACGTTGGAGATCGATTGCGTCGCGGCTGACGATTCAGCGCAGCGCTGGCGGCTGGCTTTTCAGTTGCGCGGTGGCGATGCGACGACTCTGGCGCGCCTACACCCTCGCTTTCCCGAAGCGACAGCCCGGCTGGAGCGGTTTTACGGCTCCCGTGCTCCTGATGTAGAGGCTAGAGAAATCAAGGGGTTGCGCAACGATTTGGAACGACTGCTCGGCCAGCGCGAGGCTTGGGAAACGCCGCTGTTGCGGGCATTGTTCGGGGTCCTCTGGACCGGAGCACGACGACGGCGGCGCTCGCTCGATCATGAACGGCTCTGGTTCAGCCTGGTGGGTTATTGCCTGCGGCCTGGTTTCGGCTATTCCCTGGACGAGTGGCGGGTTGGGCAGTTATGGACATTGTATGAGCAGGGCGTGCAATACCCACAGGACGCCCAGAACCGTGCAGAATGGTGGACTTTGTGGCGAAGAGTCGCCGGCGGGCTGGAGGCGACGGCGCAGGTACAGTTGAGTGAGGAATTGCTGGTCGGGTTGCGCCCCTTGACGGGCAAAGCCGCCAGGGAAAAGCCATCCAGTGTTGAAGATCTGGCGCGGTTGGCGGGCGTTTTGGAGCGGCTGCCCGCTGCCCGCAAGATCGAGCTCGGTGAATTGCTGCTGGCTCGGCTGGCGCGCAAGGGCGAATCACCGCAACTGTGGTGGGCGGTCGGTCGCCTGGGAACGCGGGTTCCCGCCTATGGCAGCGCCCACGATGTGACGCCGGCGTCCACGACGGCAGCTTGGTTGGAGCAGGTGTTAGCGCTGAACTGGAAAGCGGTGACGCCCGCTGCTTTTGCCGCCACTTTGCTGGCGCGGCTGAGCGGCGACCGGGAGCGGGATGTGGATGAGAATCTGCGGCGGCGGGTGCTCCAGCGGTTACGGGCCGCCAAATCACCGGCTTCATGGCTGCGGATGGTGGAGGAGGTCGTGGAGCTGGACGAGGCCGATACCGGACGGGTGTTTGGCGAGGCGTTGCCACCGGGGTTACGACTGGTGAGGTAGCTATTTGGTGGTTCGCAGCAGCCCGCTCAATCCATGCTGGTCGAGAAAGGCGTTGGTTTGCTCACGGATCGCAGTCGCGGTATCAAGATCGATGACCTCGTTCAGCAGCACTTGCGCCTCATCATAGCGGATACTGCGAATCATCCACTTGACCTTGAGCAGACTGCCCAAATTCATGCTCAGGCTGTTCACGCCCATCGCCATCAGCAGCAACGCCGCCGACGGATCGCCGGCCATCTCGCCGCAAACGCTGACAGTCCGGCCCGCCGCCTGCACCTGCGTGACAACATACCGGATCGCGGCCAACACTACCGGATGCAGCGGATCGTACAGTTTGGCCACCCGGTCATTGTTGCGATCCACCGCCAGCAGATATTGGGTCAGGTCATTGCTGCCGACTGAGGCGAAATCGACCATACTGATCAGCCTGTCGATCTTCCAGACGGCTGACGGTACTTCGACCATGATGCCAACGCGCGGCGTCTGCACCGGAACGCCTTCCTCCCGTAATTCCGCCTCGGCGCTGCGCAGCAAATTCAGCGCTTCGCTCAATTCGCTGACGGTGCTGATCATCGGGAACAGGATTGACAGGTTCGGGTAAGCCATTCCGGCCCGCAGCATCGCCCGCAATTGGGTTTTGAACAAATCTGGCTGATCGAGGCTGATGCGGATGCCGCGCCAACCCAGAAAGGGGTTTTGCTCAGCGATGGGAAAATAGGGCAATGACTTATCGCCGCCAATATCCAGGGTGCGTAACACGACGGGATGCGGGTTCATGATCCGCAGAATCCGGGTGTAGATCGTGGTCTGCTCCTCTTCACCGGGAAAACGGTCGCGCAGGAAAAAATGCATCTCCGAGCGATACAGCCCCACCCCCTGCACGCCACTGCTATGGGCAGCGGCAATATCAGCGAACAGCCCGGAATTAGCGTACAGATTCAGACCGTGTCCATCTGGTGTTTCCGCTGGCAGGTCACGCAGGTGTTGTAAGCCACGCGACAGTTCAGCCTCTTCATGGATCAGCTTGAGATATTCTTGGCGCAGCGCTGGGCTGGGCTGGATGCAGACCCGGATGGTATAACCATCGACCGCCACTTCGCGGCCATTCAGCCGGCCCGGCGGCAGGTTACTGACCCCGAACACGGCCGGGACGCCCAGCCCTCGCGCCAGCAGGGCGACATGCGAGGTACTGGTGCCATGCACTGACACCAGACCTTTGATCTTCTCTGGCGGCACGTCCAGCAATTGCGAGACGCTGAGGTCTTCACCCATCAGCACGGTGTTGTCGGGATAGTGGCGATTGACGGCCTGCTCTTCCTGCAAACGATCCAGCAAACGCTGACCCAGGTCGATGATGTCGGCAGCGCGCTCCCGCAGATAGGGGTCATCCATCTCGACAAAAATATTGGCGTATTCCATCACCGTAGCCCGCAATGCGCCGGGCGCCCAGTTGCCGGCGTGAATTCGTTCCAGCGTGCCGTTGACCAAGCTATCGCTGCTCAGCAGCAGGGCGTAGGCGTCAAATAGCGCCCGGTCGCCGGCGGACAGCAACAAGCGCATCCGCTCACTGAGCCGCTGCAACTCCGCCAATTCCGCAGCCACCGCTTGCCGGAAGCGCGCCGCCTCAGCTTCGGGATTATCGATATCCTTGTCCGGGGCCTGATCTAATGCAGTGCTTGGGAAAACGACGACGGCTTCGCCCAGCGCCACGCCCGGCGCACTGGACACGCCTTCCAAAAACAGGGTGCCGGATAATGCGTCGCCATCGAGTCGGTCCAGCGCCTGACGAATCTCGGCCTGGGTAATGCAACCGGCTAACTGCGCTGCCAGCGTCACCAAGAACGACTCTTCGTCCGCAGTGTATTTACGCTGCTCGCGCTGCTGCGCTGTCAGCACCCCTAACACCTTGCGCCGGCGAATGATGGGCACACCGATGAACCCGTGGAACGGCGCTTCGCCAGTGGCTGCAATGTAGCGGAAAGCGGGATGGGCGGGGGCGTTGTCAACGTTGACCGGTTCCGAGCGGCTGGCAGCCAACCCGACGAGTCCCTGACCCAGCTTGAGCCGCACCTTGCCAACGGCGCCAGGACGCAAACCATCGGTGGCCATCAATACATGTTCGCCACGGGTCGCATCAGTCATATACACCGAGCAGACATCGGTATGGATAGCGGCTTTGACTTCGGCCACGATCAGGTTGAGCGCCTCATTAAGATCGCGGGTGGCGTTGATGTCCTGCACGATGCGCCGCAAAATGTCCAGCATGGAAGCACCCTCAAGGCGTCAGCGTAAAAGCCAGCGATGCTGGCCAGCGGCCGCCCGCGACGAACGAGTTTCCCGGCTTTGATCCAGGGTAGCCATCGCTTCTGGCGGCGCAGCCACCGCTGACGAGGTTTCCAACGTACTTAAGCGCCGCGTGGCCACCACCATTCGGGTGATCACCGGATTCTGGCTATTTTCCAACTGCTGCATTTGCAGAATAGTGACATGTTGGATCACGGCGCTTGCTCGATCCGCAGACCGTGCCCGGTCAGTGCGATCAGCGGCGCGCCGTCCGGCGCCCGCTTGCTTCGTGGAGACTCCTGGCGACAGCAAGGGCGCCAGTTCATGCAGGGCGCGCCAGTAAACATGTCGCTTGAAAGGCACTACCGCACGCAGTGGATACCAGTAATCCACCCATTGCCAGTGATCAAATTCAGGCCGCTCAGACAGATCGAGTTGCACCAAGTCTTCGTTGCACCGCATCCGCAACAGGAACCAGATTTGTTTCTGGCCGATGCAAGCCGGCACGGAGCAGTCCTGACGGATCAACCGTTTGGGCAAACGATAACGCAACCAGCCCCGGGTAGAGCCGATGATCTGCACATGTTCCGCGCGCAAGCCGACTTCTTCGGCCAGTTCGCGAAACATGGCCTGCTCAGGCGACTCATCCCGCCGGATGCCGCCCTGGGGAAACTGCCAGGAATGCTGGCCGATTCGCTTTGCCCAGAACAGGCGTCCTTCTGCGTTACACAGGATGATGCCCACGTTAAGCCGGTAGCCCTCCGAATCAATCACGACATTAACCGCATAGACTGTAATGTAGAGTTTGTGTATTTTGCATTATCATCATAATGCATCATTGTCTTCGATCATAGCATCCAGGTAGCGGGTCAATCCGCGCCCGGTTCACGCTTTTGCCAGGAGTCGGCCATGCGTTGTTTATGCGGTACTGCGTTCCTGTTGATCCTGCTGGCGTTGCTGTCGCCCCTCAGTGCGCAGGCTTTCGACGATGCGCCGTTGGCCATCGCAGCAGCCCAGTATCGGCAACTGATCCAGGATAGTCGTAATCCTGGTGGCCAAACGCCTGCTGCATGGCTGCAAAAAGCGGAACAACTCGCCCGGCAGAAAAACGGTTTGGACGCGATTACCGCGTATGAAACCGCTATCGCCGCCGGTGCGGATCAGGCAGCGGCCTGGTTAGCGTTGAGCCAGATTTGGCAGGGGCAAGCCCGACAACAGAAACAGGACAATGTCGATAATGCAGTCCAGCAACGCTCTCATGGGCGGACCCAGCAGGCGGCCTGGAATGCGTTGCAAGCGGCGCGCACTCCGGCGGAGCGCGCCCGAGCCCTGTTCCGGTTGGGTGAACTGTACGAACCCGATCAGGCGCCGAAAAAGGCGATAGCCGCTTACCGCGAGGCGCTGGAACTGGAGGATAACCCCCGCGTTGCCAAGCGTTATCAGGAGCTGGTCGATGCTCATGCTTTTCAGATCAAGGGCGTTGACGTGGAGTCGGACAGCGCGCAGCCAAAAATCTGTCTGAATTTCTCGGATCATCTAGCCAAGGACCGGCGGCTTCACTACGAAGATTATTTGGTCGTCGAGCCGGCGTTTCCGTCGGTGGTCACTCCTGAAGAGCGGCAGTTGTGCGTGGAGGGCGTTCGCCACGGCCAGAGCTATGTCATCAAGGCCCGGGCTGGCATTCCTTCGGCCAGCGGTGAGAAAACCCGTGCGGCTCAGGAATTCACCGCCAAGGTGGAAGATCGTAAACCAACGCTGGGTTTCCGGGGTGCGGCGTATGTGTTGCCGAAAACCAGCAACCAGCAATTGCCGTTGACCAGTGTCAATCTGGAAGAAGCGCGGCTGCGGGTGTTGCGGATCAATGATCGTAATTTGATGCGGGAGATTGAGAACCGGCGCATTACCCATCTGCTGGATGGCTACGATCTCAACACCCTGGCCAAACGCTCCGGCGAGCAGGTCTGGGAGGGGGTCTTGGCTCTGGCGAGCGGCGAGCGCAATCAGGAAGTGACGACCGCTTTGCCGGTTAACGAAATTCTGCGCGATTTGCAACCGGGCGTTTACATTATCGCCGCCCAGCCGGTTCATCAGAGTTCCGACAAGGATTGGGAAAATCAAGCCACGCAATGGCTGGTCGTTTCCGATTTGGGCCTGTTCACGATGCGCGGCAACGACGGTTTGCACGTCTTTGTTCGCTCACTGGCCACGGCGCAACCACTGGCCGGCGTTGAATTGCGGCTATACGCCCGCAACAATGGCGAGCTTGGCCAGGCCGTGACTGACGCCAAGGGTTATCTCCGCTTCGATCCGGGCCTGTTGCGCGGAGCCGGTGGCCGGGAGCCAGCGGCATTAATGGCGTTCGGCCAGAGCGATTACAACTTTCTGGATTTGACCAAACCGGCTTTTGATCTGAGCGACCGAGGGGTCGCTGGTCGTGCCGCGCCAGGAGCGGTCGATGCCTTTCTTTACCCGGAGCGCGGCGTCTACCGGCCTGGCGAAACAGTGCAGTTGATGACCTTGCTGCGCGACAGCCGGGGTTACGCCCTACCCGAAACGCCGCTGACGTTGAAAATCTTCCGCCCGGATGAGGTGGAAAGCGGCCAATTGCGTCCGACCGACCTCGCGTTGGGTGGCTATCACAGCCCGATTTCGCTACCGCTGAATGCCCGCACCGGAATGTGGACGGTCAAGGCCTACACTGACCCGAAAGGCGAACCGGTCGGTCAGGTCGATTTCCAGGTTGAAGATTTCGTCCCGCAACGGCTGAAATTGGAATTGAATTCCGCCGCGTCGGTGCTGAAACCGGGCGAGCCAGCGATTGTGGAGATTAACGGCCGATTCCTGTATGGCGCGCCGGCGGCGAATCTTAAAGCTGAGGCTGAAGTGGTGTTGCGCGAAGATCCAAATCCGTACCCGGCTTTTTCCGGCTACCGCTTCGGATTGGCCCAGGACACTTGGACTGCGCAGCGTTTCCCGGTCGCGTTAGCGGGCACTGATGCTCAGGGCAAGGCCCAAGCCCAGGTCAGCCTGAGCGAAACCCCGGATACGACTCGTCCCTTGCAGGCCCAAGTGCGAGTTTCCCTGTTTGAGCCGGGCGGGCGGCCAGTGACCCGTACTTTGGACCGGCCCTATCGTGTGCAACCCTTCGCCATTGGCATCAAGCCTCTCTTCAGCGATGGCGGTGTTCAGACCGGCCAGGAAGCCGCGTTTGACGTGATCACGCTGGATCCGCTCGGTCAGCCGCAGGCGCAGGGCGGGTTGAATGCCAAGCTGGTGCGCGAGGAGTATGAATATTACTGGTATCACGATGAGGGCCGCTGGAATTATAAACTGGTGATCCGCGACCGCACTGTGATCGCCAGCCAAACTTTGACCGTTGTTCCCGACCAGCCGGCGCGAGTGACGCAGCGGGGGCTGGACTGGGGGCGCTATCGGCTGGACATTCTCGACCCGAAAATCGGTGTGGCTTCCAGCGTTCGCTTTACGGTGGGCTGGTTCGAAAGTCCCGGAGAGAGCGACACTCCGGATCAAATGAAAGTGACGCTGGATCAACCGCGCTACCCAGTGGGGGCGACCGCCAGGGTGTTTCTGCGCGCGCCTTTTGCTGGCGAGGTGTTGCTGAACGTGGTGGGTGACCGGCTCTGGCTGAGCAAAACGGTCCGGGTTCCCGCAGAGGGGGCGACTGTGGAGTTGCCGGTTCCCGCCGAATGGGGGCCGGGCGTGTATCTCACCGCCACCGCGTTTCGCCCGGCGGACCACGCGACTTCACGCGGGCCGGGCCGGGCGATGGGCGTGGCCTGGGTGGGACTGGACGCTGCGCCACGCACGCTGAATATTGCATTGAATGCGCCGCCGGAATGGACGCCGCGCCAGACCGTGGAGTTGCCGGTTACCGTGACTGGCGCTGATCCCGGCCAGCCGGCTTGGCTGACGGTGGCGGCGGTGGATGAAGGCATCCTGCAACTCACCGATTTCGCCACCCCAGACCCGATTGAGTACTTCCTGGGCAAGCGCCGGTTGGGAATGCAATTGCTCGATCTGTACGGCAAGCTGATTGAAACCGGCGGCCGACCGGGTTCCCTCAAGGTCGGCGGCGATGCCGACAGTCGGCAACTGGATGCATCCGGCGTCCGCACAGTGAAGACTCTGGCGCTCTTTTCCGGGCCGGTTGCGCTGGACGCCAACGGTCAGGCGAAAATTCCGCTGGCATTGCCGGACTTCAATGGGCAACTGCGGTTGATGGCGGTTGCCTGGGATAGCCGCCGCTTCGGGCGAGCTGAGGTTGCCCCGCTGGTCCGTGATCCGCTGGTGGCGCGAGTCTACCTGCCGCGCTTCCTGGCCCCGGAGGATGAGAGCCGCGTCACCGTGACCGTGCAAAACCTGAATGCGCCACCCGGTGACTACGTTATCCGGTTGAACGCTGAGGGAGCTGTTTCGGTAACGGAGCCGGCAGAGTTTACCTTTAAGGTGGTGGATTCGGCCACGCAGAACCAGGAAAGCCGCCTCTTTACCTTGCGTGGGTTGCAACCGGGCGCCGGCCAGATACGGCTGCATATTGCTGGACCGAACGGCTTTAACCTGGTTCGGGAATCGGATATTGGGGTGCGTCCCGCGCAAACCGTGACTACGGAGCGCACTGTGCAACGCCTCGATCCCGGCGCATCCCTGCGGCTGAATGAGGAGCTATTGGCCGAGGTGCTGCCTGGCACCGGTCGGGTGCGGTTGAGCGTCGCCAGCCGGCCTCGTCTCAATGTTCCAGAACTGCTCGCGCAACTGGATCGCTATCCCTACGGTTGTCTGGAGCAGACCACCAGCCGCGCCCTGCCATTGTTGTACTTTAACCAGGTCGCTCAAGTCTGGGCCGGGCAGAGTGTTACCGAGGCCGGCTTGCGGGCGCGGGTGCAGGAGGCCCTGCAGCGCCTTCTAACTTTGCAGGACGCCGGCGGTGGCTTCGGGTTGTGGGGGCCGGACAGCCCTGCGGAAGCATGGTTGTCGGCGTATGCCATGGACTTTGTCGTGCGCGCCCGGCAGGAACAGTATCTGGTGCCGGACAATGCCTGGCGGCGGGGACTGGGCTATTTGCGAGAGCGGCTGAACAGTGACGATTTTGCCGAGGCGGAACTGGGCTGGCGAGCTTATGCGCTTTATGTATTGGCGCGGGAGCAGCAAGCCGCGATTGGTGATCTGCGTTATCTGCATGACAACCATTTGCCAAAATTGCCTACAGCGTTGGCGCAAGCGCAGTTAGGAGCATCGTTGGCCCGGTATGGTGAACTGGATCGGGCCAAAGAAGCGTTCGCCGCCGCGCTGAACCGTCCGGGACGCAGCGCGGTGCGCGATTATGGCAGCCCGTTGCGCGATCGGGCGGCGCTGCTGGCCCTGCTGGTGGAATCGGGATTGCTGCCAGAGCGGATGCCGCAATTGGCTGAGGAAGTGGCTGCTGAATTTAATTCGCGTCGTTACGCCAGTACCCAGGAACAGGCCTGGCTGTTATTGGCTGCTCATGCCTTGTTGAAACAGACGGGGGAGTTGCGGCTGCAGGTCGAGGGAGGAACGATCACTGCCGATCCGTTTTATCTGTCGCCGACGGCTGAACAATTGACCAACAAATTGACGGTGATCAATCAGGGCGAGCAACCGGCCTGGGCGGTGCTGGATGTGAGCGGGGCGCCGGTCGCGCAGCAACCACCGGCGCGGGAGGGGTTCACCATCGCTCGCCGCTACTACACCCGGGTTGGCCAGGAGGTTGATCCCGGCCAGATTCGCCAGAATGATCTGTTGGTGGCGGTGATTACCGGCGAGGCGCAGGGCAGCGAGCAACAGCAGGCGCTGGTGGTCGATTTGCTGCCGGCGGGGCTGGAAATCGAGAATGCCCGGCTGGCGCATAACGCCTCGACTTTGGATATTGCCTGGTTGCCGAAGCTGACTGAAACCCTGCATACCGAATTCCGCGATGATCGTTTCGTGGCGGCGCTGGATATCGCATCAGGCAATACGCGGAAATTCACTTTGGCTTATCTGATCCGGGCGGTGACGCCGGGCGTGTATCGGCAACCGGCGGTGTATGTGGAGGATATGTACCAGCCGTGGCAATTCGGACGCGGGGCAATGGGGGTGGTCAGGATTGAGTGAGATGAGCTGGATGCATCAGGGGAAGGCGTAGACTTGCGCCTGCACGATAACTTGTTAAGGAGTGGATAGCGATGTCGTCGAAAGCCGATGAACAGGAAATGCTTAAACGCCTGCGGGAGCTGGAGGAAGAAAATGCGCGGTTGCGTAGTGCGGCGAAGTCGGCGACGCCGAAGCCGACCGTAACGGAAAGTGAATATAAAGGGCATCCGACCTTGAATTTTGAGGGGGCTTTTCGGCCTTTCAGCTTGGGGTTGAAGAAGTTGCTGGTGATTCGGGAGGTTTGGCCGGAGGTGGAGGCGTTCCTGGAGCGGCATGGAGAAACTCTATCGAAGCAGCCCGCTAGCAAGGGCAACGAGACCCTGGTCTAGCGCGCTCAAGATCGGACTTTGGGAGAAAACAATAATCTATGTTGCTGGGCCGGTCAGGTGATGCCATCGTCGCTACTTACACGATTAGGAAAAGACACCTCCAGCACGATGCATCCCCTGTCGGTTTTGAACGGCCCATGCAGCTCGCCGGGTGGGCGGCTGGCGTAATGCCCGGTTTCCAGCCACTGATTGAACGCCTGGTCGTACAGGCGACCGCTGACGATGAACACCTCCTCTGGGTAGGCGTGCCTTTTTCCGCCAAACGCTGAGGTATCGGCGCCAGGCAGAAAGCGGGTCAGTCGGGTGTATTCGCCGGTGACAGGGTCGATGCTCAGGGTGAGTTCTTCAGCCACGCCTTCCAATCCTTGGATGGGTGTCCAGCGGTCCTGATTTTCTGGACTCAACGGGTTCCAGTAGGTCACGGTTGATTTGGTCATTTTTGCTCCATTACATCATCTAACGGGGCGCGAGTTGAGCGGGCGCCGCCGCGAACGTAGTGAGCGGTGTCCGCTCCAACGAGGGTTCGACGGCAGCGCAGCGCTGAGAACCCGACGTTGGACTCAACTCGCGCCCCGTTCGTCGGCGCGAAGCGTCGACGAACTAAGTTTTAGGCGTCGATGTGTAGTCTTGCCGCCTGAGATGCAAAATCCAAATTAACTTTCTTGGAGTTTTATACGATTTCAGCGTGCAGAATTTTTGTTTCATTTGTTTCAGCGATACCTCCAGCACGACGCACCCTACATCCGGTTGGAATGGCTCCATGTCACTGGCCGGGCGGCCCACTAGCCGTGATGTGTGTCTCACTTGGAAGATTTATGGGGCTTGTCGTCGATGACTAAATCGCCGGGGATCAACCATCGCTTGTCAACTTGTTTTAACCCTAGCACTTTATCGACAGACAGAGTCACCTCATAGTCATCATGCGCTCCTGCTGTGTTCTTGATGACCTTTCCCGACTTTGGGATGCCCACTTTGTTGGCGAGATCATCAGCGTGCCTGCGAAAAGCCGGGCCAGCCTGATCGCCATAAAATTTGAAAGTGCGCCTGCCGGCCTTCTGCGCTTCCAAGGCGGCGCGCCTGATCATCTTGCGGTGAGCAGCTCGGGCCAGTTGAATAGCGGCCTTATCTCCTTCTCCACGAAGGATAATTGCCTTCACCACGTAAGTGACGCCCTCCGGCGTCACCGTCACCTGCCCCCAGACACTGGCTGGTTGACCATATGCACCGACTCTGACTGGAATGGAAACATGGTCTCGGATGGACGGCGGACGAGGCAACGGGCGATTCAATTCGCTGGCGGGACCACGCGCTACATGCTTGCTGAGTCGCCTGCGGGCCAGTGTGGATACAATTTTTTTCATCACTGTGCGGCCAATGAGACCGAGAAGCCTTGGAACAGCAACCAAATCAGCCGGGCTAACGTTGACGGGCGTGATAGCGCCAGCGGTGATACGACTGATGATTTGTAAAACAAGGCCATTCGGATCAGTAATGACGCCATATGTCGTCTCCACCATACCGACGATATGAAGAATGCCGGATGGAGAATCGCTCAGAGACCCGTTTCTGTGGGCTAATACAAGTCCCTGCTCTATTAGAGCATTTAGACCCGCCTCCGACTCGCCAGAGGCATGTCGGCCAATGGAATAAAGTCTGCCAAAAGGAAAGTATCCGAAGTGCCCGATGACAACTCCGGCTTGATCCACAACAGGGTGTGCGCTAAGAACTGAGCCTTCACCAAGAACCAGGGTGCTATGCAACTTTTCCCAAGGTGTGGCATGGTCGGCGAATGCTATACCTTTTTTTGGAAGGTACATGATTGGCGCAAACTTGTCGCCGCGAAACATATAAGCGATTCGCGCTCCACCAACCTTGCGAAGCGATTTGATGTATTTCTCTGGCATGGTCTCCAAATCCCAAGGTAACTTGGCGAGTCGGATATCCAGAGTACGGTGAGCGATAGCTTCAGCATCTATTTCTGACATTTACATGCTCCTGTGTTGCTACGATCTGGCTGTTGAAACCGGGCATAATCAAACGCTTTATGTCGCTCTAAAATTGGCATGGTTAAGGTATCTATAGCGCTCCTATACAGGTTGTGGAATTCTTAAAATTTCACCATGATTTATAACTAATTGAAAATATTTTCAAATATATTTTAAGACAAAACGGATGGCGAAAATACCTAATCCACAACTCGCGAAGGAACGCTATATTGACTCTCATACGCGGGTTTTCAGCTATTGACTACCCAGCAGGTTATGGAAGCCCCTTAGATTAGCTGTACCGGACCATTCGCAGCCACTGTTGTGAACACTGCACATCCCACGCAGTGAAAAACGCATATCCTTGCGATTAATCATATTGATTTGTATGCCAAAATTTAAGGCATAATTCTCATGTGAACTCGGCATGATGAAATCCACGGCTTGAAGCACCTCATCTCGAAAACGACCTTTTAGTCCGGTGCGAAAAGCGAGTTCGACCAACGTGTGATACACCACATCGGGAGTGATCGCGACACCGTTACCGAGATCGGCGGCGACGCCGACTTGGTCGATATGAATATTGCATTTTGAGCGTCCCGTTTTTGGATCGGGGTCCTCGACAGCCCAATGCAAGGATGAAAGATCGATTGAGGAAGTATTGGGGGCATCGAACAGGGCGCTAAATTTGAAATCAAGCTGCGGGCTTTTATTGTTGCGCACATTTTGCAATCGCAGTTGACGTTCCGGCAGTTCAAGATACCAAATTTCTCGAAAACCAATACCCTTGGTCGCCTTGAAGGAAATGTTGGCTGCCCACGAACCGTTCCTTGCTAGAGCAAAAGTCGTACTACTGCTCGCACCTCCAGTTACGCTGTCGATAAGATCCAGCGCGGCCCCCTTCGCAGCGTGCAACTTGCCTTTCCAACGCCCTTCTTCGAATGCCCGCCGGCCGCTTTTGGTTCGAGCCTGCCGCAATATCTCCAGAAACTTATCGCGATGCTGTTTGGCCAGGACGAAATGGATGCCATCACTGGGGTATTTAAGGACTTGGATAGCGTTGTCAGCCTCAAAGTCGACATATTCCGCAAGCTCAATAGAGGGCGTGAACTTGTTAAAACGATTCGAAATCGTTTCCCAAGTCTGTATGTTTTCCGAAGGGACAAAAGGTTTTACAGACATCTTGGTTTCCTCATTAACAAAGCCATATTGAATCAGGAATTACTCATTAAATCCCCTGGAAGAATCTCGGGTATGTCACCTTGGTCTTTAAACTCAAGGAGTACTGTCGAACCTAAATTAACCTTCTTGGATTTCTATACGATTTCAGCACACGGCATTTTTGTTTCAATTGTTTCAAAAGCCGGTTCCGAATGCGGTTCATCCGTGAGGGGGTCGGCGAGGGATTGGAAGACTGGCTGAGGACGCGACGGCGTCCGGGAGACGGGGGGGAGATGTTGCGGAACTGGCGCGTTTTGCGGCGGACGCTAACATGGATGGCTGATGCGAAACTGTCGGGCAACGCGGTGCTTATGCCCGACCTACCTGGCGTGCCCGCTTGGTCACCAATACACTCGGGCGTCCGGAGATTTGGTATATTTCCAAATGTCATCTCGAAAGTAACCGCGTCGCTTCTCCTCCCAGCCGAAATCTCTGCCGTTACGGATGAGCTTTGTCCGCTTTACCAATAAAACCAGCCCTTTGTAAGGCGGAACCCAGGTGTATTTGATTGTATTATTTAGGGTAGATGAGTTGATCGCGCTGATGTGATCATTAAGGACAAAGTCCTCTTGCACCTGTCCCACGATATAGTCGCTCGGAATCATAGCGTAGGTTCGGGTATCCGATCCGCCGTCCTTGACCCCGGAAATGACGTCATTGACCAACTCCCCGAGTTCCATTCCAGTTTCGCCGGACTCGATTTGGCTGCGCGTGTTGAACTTACTCCACGTCCTCGATGTGATCCGCTTGACCAGAGGAGACGCGGCTGGCATTGCTTTGGGTTCGGGTGGTGGTGGCGGATTCGGGTTATGCCACACGGTCACGAGGACCGCCCGGTAGAATCCGTCCTCGGTGCGGTCATCCTGGCCATCCCGGCGCGCATGGGCTTCGCCGACACCGATAGCATGCACCTCTCGGTAGCCCGGATCCATTCTATAGGACACAGGCCTCCTGACCTTGAATCGAAGGAGGTCCAGGACGGCTTTAGCGCGGCGTTCGGAAAGCTTTAGATTGTGTGCGGTCGACCCGCTCCGGCTCGTCAACCCGGTGATCGCGACACTGCCGCCGGCCTTCAGCACGGGCACAACATGATCATTCAACCAAAGCGAGTGCATCAGGAGCACTGTGGCGGAATCGACTCCAAAATCATACAGCCTGCCTTCGACGCGACCCAATTCCGAGTACTCAATGACGGATCCTTCGTTCGCATGTTGTGTGTTCAAGATACATGGCTCCTCAATGTAGTTGTCGAAGTGATTTGTCGACGGCTGACAGGGTCTTCGGGTAGGACGGCTAATCCCGGTGAGGTATTCAGCCTCTATGTCGAACCCAAATTAATCTTCCTGGATTTCCATACCATTTCAGTACACGGCATTTTTGTTTCAATTGTTTCAACAGCCGGTTCCGAAGGCGGTTTATCCGTGAGGGGGTGGACGAGGGATCGGAAGCCGGGCTGAGGACGCGACGGCGTCCGGGAGACGGGGGGAGAGGGTGCGGAACCGGCGTGTTTTTCGGCGGACGCTAACGGGTGGTCGTCGGCAGATCGGCATCGGCTGAACCGCTCTGGTTCAAGATCTGATTCACCACCTGGAGCACTTCATGAGGGATGAACGGTTTTTCCAGCAGGGGGCGTCCGGTCTGGGCCAGAAACGCGCTGGCTCCCATCCCCAGGGTGTCGCCGCTGATGAAGGCCACGCGCTCAACCAGATGAGGATGGGTGTGTTGCAGACGCCGATACAAGCCCGGCCCATCCAGGTCGGGCATCTTCAGGTCGCTGAGAATGGCGTCATAGGATCGTTGGGCCAGTCGGCGCAGCGCCTGATGGCCGCTGGCGGCGAGATCAACGCGATGGCCAGCGGAAGCCAGCAGTTCGCGCAGCAGGTCGGCGATGTCGCGTTCATCATCAACGACCAGGATGGTCCGGGGCGGGACCCCGGACGGTGCGAGGGGCGGATCGGGCAACGGCGCGGAGGAGGCGAGCGTGAGCGGCAGGGTGACGACGAAGCGAGCGCCGCCAGCGTGAGGCGATTCCAGGGCGATCTGCCCGCCATGGGCCGCAATCACGCCGTAGCTGAAGGACAGGCCGACGCCCGTTCCCACGCCGACCGGCTTGCTGGTGTAAAACGGCTCGAAGATCCGGGAACGAGCCGCTTCCGGCACCCCCGGCCCGTTGTCGGTGAAGGTGATGCGCACCGTCCGGCTGGCCCGCGCCCGACCGGTGGTGATGCGCAGGCGGCGCGGCGGCGCGACCTCCAGCAGCGCTTGCTGGGCATTGGCGATCAAGTTAGTGAACACCTGAGTGAGCTGATCGGCGTCGGCGGACAGTTCCGGCAGGTCAGGGTCCAGGTCCAGGGTAGTGGTAATGTCGGCGGTGCGCAGACCGTAGTTCATTAACTCGATGGCGGCTTCGAGCACGGTGTTCAGCGCCACCGGCTTGCGTTCGGGAGGTTGTTGCCGGGCGATGGCCAGAAAAGTCTTAACGATCCGCGCCCCCCGCTCGGCCGCCTGGCGGATCTTTTGCACCTTGGCGCGCAACTCGGGCGCGACCACTTCCCCTTCCAGCATGATCGCCCGCCCCACCACCACCGACAGCGGGTTGTTCAACTCGTGCGCTACCCCCGCCAGCAAGGACCCCAGCGCGTTCAGCTTCTCGCTCTGGTGCAGCGCTTCCCGTTGCCGCGCAATCTCCCGCTCGGCCCGCTCGCGCTCCGCCAATTCTTGTTCCAGTTGCTGGTTGAGCAAGGCGAGCTTGATGCTGCGCTCGTTGAGCGTGCTCTCCCGTGCGCTGATTTCCCGGGACAAGGTATTGAGCGATTTCGCCAATCGCCCGATTTCGTCTGGCCTGCGATCATCGAGATGAATATCGAAATCTCCGGCGGCGATTTGATTGGTCGCTTCCATCAGGCCAGTCAACGGCCTGGCTAAATGCTTTTTGAGCACGAAAAACGAAATCGCGATTTCCAGCAGCAGCGCGATAGCGCCCAAGAGCAAGATCAGCCGTGCCGTCATGAAAGCTTGTTTCATGATGATCGCTTTCGGAAATACGGTGACCAGATACCACCCGGGGCCTTGCAACCGGGTTGCGGCCAAATATTCCTCGTCCTCGTTGTTGTTGATAATCGCGACCGAGTCAAGAGAACGCTGCTTTACCAGGTCAAAGATGCGCGACAGGTTGGCGTCGCCTGCTTTATTGATAGGCAAACTGCCGTTCTGGGCCTGGATGGCGTCCATGAAACGGGGGTGAGCGAGCAGGCTGCCATCGTTGCGAAACAGGATGTTGTAGGTGCCTTCCATGCGGTTACGAATCGTCCGCTCGATCAGTTCGTGCAATAGCAGATCGTGGCCTACAGATATCATGTATCTGCCGGCGAGATTGACCGGTTCCATGGTCGATACCATCCAATCGTTGACGGCGTAATCGAAGTAAAGGTCGGACCAAGTGGTTTCTCGTGCGGCGCGCTGGCTGTCGTCGATGATCAGAACGTTATCGCCTCCCGGCGAATTCAAAGCCAGCTTGGCGTTCACTTCCCAGGAAGTGGCGTTCAATCCCCAAGGCTTGCCCGGCCAAAACAGGAGAATCGCGTGTTCGGGAGTGGTGATGTAGAGATTCGCGAAACGGCTCTGCCAAGCGGGACCGTATTGGGCGAGCATCTCGTAGCCGATCACCAACCGTCGTTGCAGTTCGGCGTCGATGCTCGCGTATTTGCCGATGAAGCCGGTGATGCCATCGCTGGTGAAAAAAGATTCCCGCAAGCGGGTGCTACCGTCATCGCGCTCGACGAACAACTCATCGAATCGCGTTTTGAGGTCAAGGTCGCCGAGGCGCTGAAGGCGCTTAGCGTATTCTTGTGCGAAAGCGCGCAAATTATCCTGGGCCAGTACGAAGATGCTGCTTTCTCGCATCCCTCGTTCCTGGACATATTTTTGCAGTTGTTCCAACGCTTGGGTTTGCAGGCTTTGCTGGACGTGGAAATAACTGATGACTGTGACAGCCGCCACGACGAGCGTGATGCGAACCGCCATTTGAAAAAGCGTTTGCCGCGTCAAGGAAGTCGGCCGGGTCAGCGAGTTCATGGCGATGTTCGGTCATCGGCGCCGTGGCGATTGGAGTTGGCTAGCGTAGAATTTCCGCCAGTGGGGGGATGCTGGTAATTCCCAAGCGGTCGGCCATTCTTGCGTTAAAAAGCAACTGGCCTTTTTTATTGGCTGTGATGGGTATCTTGCTGGGGGGAACCCCATCGAGAATTTTGAGAGCGGCGTGCGCCGACCAGACGCCCATTTCATTAAAGTCCTTGGCCACGCCCACCAGCGCGAAAGGCATCGACCAGCGGTGTTCGGTGCCAATCGGTATTTTGGCATGATTTTCCGAGAAAATTCGGGCTTCTTGGTCATTCCAATCGGGGATGCCGACGTGACTGGTCATCAGCGCCATATCCGCTTCGTCTTGCAGTTTCAAATAGCCCTGCTTCCACTCAGCAAAGTTTTTTGCCAAGAGTATTTGGGTAAAATTAATGCCAAATCGCTTGGTATAGTATTCCAGGTTTTTTCTTTCAGACAGGGTATCTCCCGCGATAAAGCCAATTCGCTCTCCTTTAGCGTATTTTCTCAGGTGCTTGAGGATTTCCGATACCAGAGCGACCTCAATCATGCCGGTAACGTTCTTGTAAGGAAACCCGTACACTGATGCATCCCAATTTACTCCGCAAAACACGAACGGCAGGCCGGCCTCTTTATAGAAAGGCATAATCAAGTACTTGGAGGCGTTATCGTCGCTGGCGATCACCACGTCGGGCTTAAATTCATCGATCACGGCCTTAACTTCGAGCGCAGCGGTTTTGCTGAATTCATCGGATGGGTTGCGCTTGGTATCCATGTAGATGATTTTCAGATCAACCTTGGTTCTTTCCAGAACAGTTCGAATTCCTTCGGTGATCGGATCACTACCTTCAAAACCTATATGATAGGAATTGACGTAGAGAATTTTTTTACCCGCATAGTCTTGTGCAGTTGCAATGCTGGCCATGAAGATCATGGATAAAATGATTAAGATTTTTTTAGTGGGCATTGTGGACATGAAGCGCGCTCCTCCTAAAATACCAATGCAAATTATAAAAGTGTAGCGTACGAACCGGTTTCCGCGCTTGCGAATTCATGACCGGCGTGGCATCACTATCGATACGGGCGACGCACTGGGAGCGGATGGGTGGAAAAAAGCCGATCCAATGAGGCTCGCTTAGCCGCGATGGTATGCGTCGCAGCATGTCGAGCGATGCGGCCACACAACCCCATCAGTTCGCTTGGCCCAAGGAGCACATGGCCTTACGGCTCTGGTTACCCTGTTCGGGCTGTCACTGGTCGGCGATATCGTGCGCGGAGACCATGTCGGTTGGTTACCCCGGATGGTTCCGCCATCTCGCTCGATTTCAAAATACCATCAATTTATCGGTGAATAAAAAACGGTAGCCGCTAGCCGCTTCTATTGTGCAACTCGCTCATGGTCAGACCCGAAGCGCTATCCTCGATTTTCCATGCCAGTTTTTTGGCCATCTTTGGCAATGGAGCCCAGCATTTTTTTCCCCATGCTTCTTTGAATTCCCTGCCAGAACCAGGCGGGAGAGGAGCCCATAACTGATGCCTTTGTATATTAAAGCTAAAAAGACTACCCCATATGGAGCATTTTTTGTAACCGCGAGAGCGATAGCTCTTTGGAAAAATGACTTGGAAACGATTGTATTCGGATTCCGCCTTATAGTGATCTGATTTGGCGCTTTGTTCTTCATCTGCAATAGTTTTGAACGGCTTCCGCTTCGGAAATTCTATGCCATCCAGTTCCACCACCATAGAAAAAAATGGAACTGTGTTGAATAAAATAGGTCCGTGTAACCACAGATGAAGTTTATTGCCATTTTTTTTAGGGCTAAAAGCGTGAGCTCTCCCACCCCCAGCCAGTCCGAGGTGTTCTGGACTGGTTCCGTTGTCATTCCATTCACCCCAAAATACCTCTTCTTCGGTTCGCTCGAAAGTTTCTATTTGACCGGGAGAGTTTTTTGGTCCAGTGTAAAAACCTCCCGACATTGACTGCGGCCCCAGTCCGCCCAAGTGAACATCGCAAAAATTGATGTGTTTACCACTGCGTGTGACATAGTAGAGACCTATGCGTGTATAGGCATACCATTCATACTTTTTATCAAGATTTTTGAACACTGGATTTGTTGGCATTATCATGACTCCAATTGTATTAATCGCGATTCAAATGGCGCTTTTCGACAACTTTTCGCGATGGAGATAGGCCGGGATCGCCGATACAGTTAGTCCCCCCTGTGGTGATGTTGAGCCAGCAACCACTCTGTGGATCTACCAGATAGCGCCCTGGACCGATTCGGGTGCTAAGTCGAGATTCCAGCGACACTAGCTCCTTCGAACTCAAAATCCGCCCATTGATCTCAACATCCGATGAAGAGTTTGCACTGGTAACATTCGAACTCGCTAACAAGAAGCCAGCAAACCCGATGAAGCTGAAATATCGTGTGATCATTGCTCATTTTCTCATGTGAAAATAAAGATTTAAGTTAAGAATTGCTCTCGATTCAGGCGTCGCCGGAACCGAGCATGGCATTCAACTGACGCGCCTTGAATTTCAATCCGATTGCTCTATCCCGGAATTTTTTCAATTGTTTCGGGAATTGGACTTTCCACGGTTGTTCTGTGCGGCCAGCCATCCTGCTGGTTTGATCACGACCCGCATCATTCGCGGGTTATGGCAGCCAAATTCATCGTGAGCAAGATGCCGATTTTTGGCTGTCGCTCATACCCTTTGCATGAGCGAAGCAGCATACTGCCGACGTTTGACGAACGTGATCGCGATCACTGCTAGACAAGCTAATGCATTGCCGAGAAAGATCAAAGACATAATCGAATCTTCAAGGCAGACGATAGCGTAGGCAATCGTGGTCAGATGCGACACCAGAAATAGTGTCCAAGTCGCATAAGAGATGCCGGTCGCGCCATTGACATCCTTAGCTGCAGTCAACATTTGCGGAATATAAGCTAAGATACGCAGAGAATTCACGAGCGTGAATATCCCGAATACGACTGAACGAAGCCAATCGCTGTTATCAGCCAGATAAATCTTGGCGCTTATCCAGACCACTATCGCGAAAAGCGAGAAAATCAAGGTACCGTTAACCCAACCGATCACGCCGCTACGTTCGTGTTCGGGGACATATAAATGTTGCTTTAAAGCGATCATGTTGCATTCTCCTAAAACTTGTTGATCTGATCAAATGACTGGAGTCCGAGCGATTAGCTGTTCCAGAAAACCGAAGTTTTTAATATCACCCAGCTTTTTCCTGGCCGGTCATTCAAAACTTGATCGGTTAAAGCGGGGTAATTAAGCTTCGTTGGAAACAAGATTACTCGCCATGAGTTTCAATATGATTTCGTCGCGCGGCATTTTTGTTTCATTTGTTTCAAAAGCTGGATCGAAATGGGAATTAGACTTTTCCTTGGGCAGATGAACATAAATAGCCGTGAAAGAAAATGGAAAGGAGAGCTACCTAGATGCCATCTTCCTCCTCGCTAAATTTTCGGCAGTTTCCTGTGAAAAGCCAAACTCAGAGATAAAGTAATCAACCCATTTTTTATAATCGTTTCCGAATCCAACAAATGAGGACAAGAATTCACATAGCTTCGGAAAGCGATAAAAATCGGCGACTGGGTTGTATTCCACATCGGCAAGTTTTTCGCTCAGAGCCTTCGAGAAAATAGGGTGGTCATCACAGAATTTTTTCACTAAACTGTAAGCTGATTTGGAACTAGCAAAAAGCCCAAAACGACTGGCTTCATTAGCCGACATTGCGCTATAGCCTTTGTGTCCAGCGCGTAAACCGCTTTTGATACGATTAGTGCGATCAGAGATATAAATATTAGTGCACATCACTGCAATAAATTCCTCGTTATTACTGTACTGTTGCATATTGATCGACAATTGTGGCGTTTTATCCAACTTGCCAGTTGCAAGTCTAAAGATATGCACCAGCTCGTGAAAGAGTACTTCATCCCAAATGCGCCCCTTGTTTTCAGTATCCGGTAGTTCGCTGCATGTGCCAGCTTTGGAATAGGTGAAGGGGGTGTAGGTGATAAAACCAGCTAACCTAGGAATACCCGGTCCATTCTCACTTCCAGCCTCAGCATTGCATTTAGCATTCGGGTGCGGACGTATTTCAATCGGAAAATTAGGGCGGCGAATACAATTGAGCAGGATGCGTCCGCTTGTCGTGAGATAAATCCAATTCAAGTGTTGGTGAACTTGATGTCTATATTGATCTCTCGCCGCGCCAGAAAGGCCAGCAGGATTGATCGTAATATTGTAAAAACGTAGATTTATCATGGCTATACCTCAAATTGCCGTATTGAAATAACGCATAAACCGACAGGTAGTTTTTTCATAGAGCATGCCAGCCTCTATGTCGAACCCAAATTAATCTTCCTGGATTTCCATACCATTTCAGTACACGGCATTTTTGTTTCAATTGTTTCAACAGCCGGTTCCGAAGGCGGTTTATCCGTGAGGGGGTGGACGAGGGATCGGAAGCCGGGCTGAGGACGCGACGGCGTCCGGGAGACGGGGGGAGAGGGTGCGGAACCGGCGTGTTTTTCGGCGGACGCTAACGGGTGGTCGTCGGCAGATCGGCATCGGCTGAACCGCTCTGGTTCAAGATCTGATTCACCACCTGGAGCACTTCATGAGGGATGAACGGTTTTTCCAGCAGGGGGCGTCCGGTCTGGGCCAGAAACGCGCTGGCTCCCATCCCCAGGGTGTCGCCGCTGATGAAGGCCACGCGCTCAACCAGATGAGGATGGGTGTGTTGCAGACGCCGATACAAGCCCGGCCCATCCAGGTCGGGCATCTTCAGGTCGCTGAGAATGGCGTCATAGGATCGTTGGGCCAGTCGGCGCAGCGCCTGATGGCCGCTGGCGGCGAGATCAACGCGATGGCCAGCGGAAGCCAGCAGTTCGCGCAGCAGGTCGGCGATGTCGCGTTCATCATCAACGACCAGGATGGTCCGGGGCGGGACCCCGGACGGTGCGAGGGGCGGATCGGGCAACGGCGCGGAGGAGGCGAGCGTGAGCGGCAGGGTGACGACGAAGCGAGCGCCGCCAGCGTGAGGCGATTCCAGGGCGATCTGCCCGCCATGGGCCGCAATCACGCCGTAGCTGAAGGACAGGCCGACGCCCGTTCCCACGCCGACCGGCTTGCTGGTGTAAAACGGCTCGAAGATCCGGGAACGAGCCGCTTCCGGCACCCCCGGCCCGTTGTCGGTGAAGGTGATGCGCACCGTCCGGCTGGCCCGCGCCCGACCGGTGGTGATGCGCAGGCGGCGCGGCGGCGCGACCTCCAGCAGCGCTTGCTGGGCATTGGCGATCAAGTTAGTGAACACCTGAGTGAGCTGATCGGCGTCGGCGGACAGTTCCGGCAGGTCAGGGTCCAGGTCCAGGGTAGTGGTAATGTCGGCGGTGCGCAGACCGTAGTTCATTAACTCGATGGCGGCTTCGAGCACGGTGTTCAGCGCCACCGGCTTGCGTTCGGGAGGTTGTTGCCGGGCGATGGCCAGAAAAGTCTTAACGATCCGCGCCCCCCGCTCGGCCGCCTGGCGGATCTTTTGCACCTTGGCGCGCAACTCGGGCGCGACCACTTCCCCTTCCAGCATGATCGCCCGCCCCACCACCACCGACAGCGGGTTGTTCAACTCGTGCGCTACCCCCGCCAGCAAGGACCCCAGCGCGTTCAGCTTCTCGCTCTGGTGCAGCGCTTCCCGTTGCCGCGCAATCTCCCGCTCGGCGTAGCGGATTTCTGTCAGGTCGATGATGCCGCCCACCACTGCATCCGTTCCGAGGTAGTCGATACGTCTTGCAGTGATGGCAACGGGGAAGGTGGAGCCATCAGCCTTCTGCATGACGCATTCGTAGGAATCGACGCTACCCCGGTCGAGCAGGATGGCCCGCAGCTTGAGGCGATCCGTCGGGTCAGTAAACAGTTCCTGGGGTAGCCGGGTGATGATTTCCGTGGCTGGGGCGCCAAACAAGCGGCCCATGCCAGGACTTGCATAGAGTAGCCGGTTTTCTTCGAGGGCGCTGATCACCACCGGCACCGGATGCGCCTCGGTAATGCTCCGAAAGCGCTGCTCGCTCTCTCGCAGCGCTTTCTCCATCTGTTTGAAATGGGTGATATCGGTGCGCACGAACACGTTTCCACCTTCGACCGTTGGGTGGCGACTGATCAGAAACCAGCGACCGTCTTTTAAGCGACCTTCGCTGGGTTCGAGTGCGGCTGACCAATTCGAGGCGGCGATATAGGGTTCTTCCTGAGGACTCAGCGGTGGGCGGTCGTCGATGGTTTCCCACAGGGACGATACCCGTGCGTACAGTTCCGACACCGTGCAACCCACCAGGGCTTTGGCGGGAACGCCATAAAGGGAGGAAAATGCGGAATTACAGATGATTAAACGTCCACTGGCGTCGTAAACCGCGAAGCCGTTGGGAATGCTTTCAATGGCGTCCCGGAACAGGCAGACCCAGCGCTGATGTTCTTGCTCCTGCTGGCGCAGTGCCTGATTACGTTGTTCGAGATGCGAGAATAAATCGCGCAGGGACTGGCGCATTTTTTCGAAGCTCCGGCCCAATGCGCCGAGTTCGTCACCGCGTTGCCATATCAGCGCCTGGTCCAGGGCGCCGGCGGCCAGGGTTTCGGCTTGGTCGATCAGCCGTTGCAGCGGCCTCATGACCTTGTAGCGCAGCAGGGCGGCGATGACGAGCAGGCCGGTGACCAGTTGCAGCACTACGGTCAACAGGATGTGGCTCCAGCGGGCCGCGAGTTGCGCTTCCAGTTGGTCGGTGCACATGTCTACCCGAACTTCACCGATGACTTCACCATCATGCATGATGGGGCTGGTGCGGGACAGGTTTACACCCGGCCGGGATTGGGGCGCCGCGACTTCCAGGAAACGCGGCACGAGCGGCGAAGACACGCTGATCGCGGTCACGCGCGGGTCCAACATGAGCGCGTCGAGTAAGGGTTTACCGGCATCAGGTCTGATTTCCCAAACCGGGGTCTGCATACCGAGCGCCAGTACGGTGACGATACGGGCATGATCATTATCGAGCCGCTCCAGCAAGAGCGCCCGCTGTTCGGTGAAAAACAGCCAGGCGGAAATGCTGGTCGGCGCTACCAGACCCACAACCAAGGCCGTCGCGAGCGCCTTGCGTAGCGACAAATCGTCAAGAAACGCGCACAGTTTCGTCAGCATGGGAACCCTCGTTTATTTCATGGACGATCGGGCGTCGTCGTGGGTCCGTGCGGCCTCGACCACCGCCGAATTTACTTGGCATATTGATCCATGATGCGCTGAAGCCGGCCATCGGACTTCATGGCGGCGAGGCGGGCGTTGACCGCCGCAACGAGAGCGGGAGTGACCGATTTTTTACTGAACAACAGGTGGGATACGTTGCCGGAGATGACCAGCGGATGCTGTTCGATGCGTTCGTGGAGACCGAGGCTTTTAGCTGCGGCGATCACCACAGTGACATCATCGGCCAGCACACCGTCGATCCGGCCATGGATCAGTTTGCGGAGGTTGGTGGCGTAGTCGGAAGCGACCTCGATTTGCTGAGCGAAGGCGGGATCAGCCATCAATGCTTCCAGCTCCGGCCCATAATAGTAGCCGCCGATGATGCCGAGCTTGAAACCGGTCTTGGGCAACGCCGCCAATTCCGTAAGCCGGAGATTCCCAACCGCGCCGCGCAGCACGTACAAGGCCATTTCATCGTGTCGATAGAGATCCGAAAACCAACCGAAGGCGTCGCGCTCAGCGGTCCAGCGCACGCTGGTCGCTACGTCGATGCGACCGGCTTGCAACTCCAGCAGGTGGCGAGTCCAGGGTAATTGCTTGAAGGTGATCGTACAGCCGATTTCTTGCGCCAGAGTGCGCATGAGTTCAATATCTGAACCGGTCACTGCGCCTTTCTGATCGACGTAGATGCGGGTGCCATAAGGTTCCCAACCGACCGATAGCGCGCACGGTTCTGCGGCGCGGGCGCTCATCCATGTTGCTGCCAGGATGAGCGCCATCCCAAACCGACATAACGCCATGGTTGCGCCGCCCATGAAATTCACAGTGTTCCTGTCAGGTTGCTTCATGGTGTCCTCCGGTTTCGACAGACCAGATGATGATGGCGTAGCGATTGGATGAAGCGTAGCGAAATAGGAGACGGTTCGGCGCAACTCCCGATGCGCCTTGATCTAACTTTTACCGAGAATGAGCGTCAACCTACCTCCATTGAGTATCAGTTATATTTCTCAATCCCGGAGTTTTGTTTCAATTGTTTCAGCCGTCCCCGATAGTTTCGACGGCGAGCTGTGGAAAATGGGAACTGGGCAGCGGAAAGTAGGAAAGCAACTGAACCGGCGATATCCTGACGATGCATGATAAGACACACATCCTGGTGGTCGATGATGAGCCCGAGCTACGGGACATGATCGAAGAGTATTTGGTCCAGCAAGGCTTTGGGGTTACCACGGCGGAAAACGGCGCCGTCATGAGGCAAATCGTGGCGGAACGACCGGTCGATTTGGTCTTGCTGGATATTCGGATGCCCGGCGAAGATGGGTTGAGCCTGGCCCGCTTCCTGCGCGAACGCTATCCGGTCGGCATCATCATGCTGACCGCAGCGGGCGAGGTCGTTGATCGGGTTGTGGGGCTGGAGATGGGCGCTGACGATTACCTCGGCAAGCCCTTTGACCCCCGTGAACTGCTGGCCCGCATCAAGAGTGTGTTGCGTCGCCTGACTCTGCATGCGGCCCAGGACAAGACTGCTGCGGACAAGACTCCACCGGGCATCCGCTTCGGGCGCTGTGTGCTAAATTTGGAGTCGCATCAGCTTTTCGACCGGGATGGCGGTGAGATTCCTATCACCAGCATGGAGTTCGATCTCCTTCATGCCTTCGCGACCCATCCCAACCGGGTTCTCACCCGCGATCAGCTCCTGGATATGGCCCATAACCGTGATTGGGACCCCTTTGATCGCAGCATCGATATCCGCATTACCCGGATTCGACGCAAGATCGAGGCAGATCCCGCCAAGCCACAAACCATCAAGACCGTGCGGGGCAAGGGTTATCTTTTCGTTCCTGATCAGGACAAATGATCTGGATGACCAAGGAGCAGCGCTCGGGTTTTGAGCGCTGCATGCGCCGCTCAGGAATTGGGTCAGCTTGAACAGCGGGACATCACCTGGATGGCCTGGACGGCCTGATTCCAGTCAGACTGGACCGTCGCCAGGTTTCTCAACTGACAGCGCCGTCAACTGCCACCAGGCTTGCAGCACGCAGGCTACCGACCAAGCCTGAGCGGGCGCGCCACGCGGGTGATGTGGGGGAACGCCATCGAAAATTTCGCTGACGGTTCCCAGCCCGGCGTCACTGAGATGATCGCGAATTGGCTCCAGCCAGGCCCGCGCTGCCTTAGCGTCGCCGTGAACCCGGTATTCCGCCAGCGCGTAATGTCCCAGCAACCATCCCCAAGCCGGGCCTTGGTGGTAGCCGCTGTCACGCTCCCGCACATCACCAACATAGTGAGGCCGGAAGGCGGTGTGGCGGGGGGCCAGCGACCGCAGGCCATAAGATGTCAGCAGTTCACGGCCACAGACGCGCAATACGGATTCCTGAGCAGCGCGATTGAGCGGGCTATGCAGCAAGCTGACCGCCAAAAGCTGGTTCGGGCGCACCAGGGCCTCGTCGCCGTCAGGGCCATCCAGTACATCGAGCAGTCCCTCTCCATCTGGACGAACGAAACGATGAAAGCCTTGTCGCGTCTGATGGGCTAAATCCTCATAGAAAGCCGGCGACTGTCCCAGCATCCGGGCGCAATCGGCCACGCTCAGCAGGGCGTTGTACCAGAGGGCGTTGATTTCTACTGGCTTGCCGATGCGCGGCGTCACTACCCAGTCCTCGATCTTCGCGTCCATCCAGGTTAATTGCTGACCCGGCTCACCGCATTTAAGCAGACCGTCTATGGTATCCAGCCCGATGCCGAAACGGGTTCCGGCGACATGCCAAGCAATGATTTCCTGCAAGACTGGAAATGCTTCGGCCAGACTCGCCTTATCGCCACTGGCCTCCAGGTAGGCTCGCCATGCCTCGACAAACCACAGGGCGGCGTCGGCGGTGTTGTAAGCCTGAGGTTCGCCAGCGGCAGAAAATAAATTGGGCAACATGCCTTGATCGACAAATCGGGTGAAGGTGCGCAGGATACGGCGGGCGCTGGCCGGGCGGCCCGTCGCCAATGTCAATCCGGGCAGGGCGATCATGGTGTCGCGGCCCCAGTCACCGAACCAGGGATAACCAGCGATGACCGATTCGCCATCAGGCAGTCCCGGCAAGGGTCGGTCGATTAGGAAACTGTCGGCCGCTAGCGTCAATTGTCGTACCCAGTCGGGAGCGCCGGGCAGGGGCGCCTCGGCTTGAGCCAGTAGCGCTGCTTCGCGGTGCAGAAAGCGGTGCAGGGCCGCCGCCAAATCCAGCGAAGCATCCTGATCCAGGCTGGCGACGATGCCGGTCCAGACGCCAGGTTGCAATGTCAGCATCGCCTCGCCCAGACAAAGGTGATGATCACGGTGCGCCAGGCCACGCTCGTGTTCTATTGGCAGGTCAAAATGTTCAAACCAGGTTGGATCATCGGCGATAACGCCGCCGCAGGCCCATAACCCCAGAGTAAATTGTGAGACACGAATGCGCCGCTGCGCCGGATTTGGAGCGTCGATGGTCGGCTGGAAGTCGCTCATCGCCGTCCTGGAATGGTGATCGCGGCCATTGATTAACAGTTGGACGCGCAACTGCGGGGCTTGGCCGCTGCGCTTTGAGGTTAATCGCCAGGCGACATAGGTCGTGTGGGCGCCCGGCTCCATCCAGATGCGCTGTTCCAGCACCAGATCACCGACCGCGTAGCGCCATACCGGCATCCGCCCTTCCAGATGGAAGGATTCCAGATGAACGTAGCTCTGGGGATTGACGACGCGGCCAGCCCAACGGTTGCTGAACAGTGGAATTTCCCGCTCGCCGTCTATCAGCGTCGCATCCGCTTTAGCGAAGATCAGCCATCGGTCGTGCGCCGGCGGCAATGGCGCGATCAGCAAACCGTGATAGCGACGGGTTAACGCGCCGGCCACTGTACCGGCGGCATAACCGCCTAGCCCGTTGGTCACCAGCCATTCGCGCCGTTCGGCCTGGAGCAGATCGCCGCATAATGCCCGGCCACAACGGATGAAATCGGGTAGATTGTCAGTCATGAGCATCACTGGTTGCCTGATCAAAAGTCTGGCGATTTTGCAGCAATTTCCAGGGATGGGATAGGGATTCGGCAACGGCGGGGATTCAGGGGCGAGGCTCCGATCCCAGTTGCAGCCGGTCCCCGATCCGAACGCCGCGCCGAGCGGCTTCGCCGGCGTTGATCTCTAGGATGTAGCGAATCGCCGCCGTCTCGCTGGGGTAAATCGGACAACTCGGCGTTTTGCAGGGCGGCGCCCCGGTCACGATTTGCGTCAAGCGGCCCTCAGTATCGAAATACAGTAAATCCAGGGGGATATAGGTGTTCTTCATCCAGAATACGGCGGGGCCAGGCGGTTGCACAAACAACATGCCCTGATCAGAAGGCAGTTCACGGCGGAACATCAGACCCTGCGCCCGCTCGTGGGCGGTTTTCGCGACTTCGACCTGAAACGTCGCGGGGCCGACCGCGACCTGCGCCCGGTCGAAGGCGAAGGCGGCGTTGAAGATCAAAGCGGCAAGCGCCAACGATAAGCAGGCAGACTGTTGGTGAAATTTCATGACCGGGTCTCAGGCGGGCCTCTTCAGCGAACGACTGTGTAAGGATATGCGGATTTTGGAGATATTACCCATGCATTTTCATCTCTTGCAAACGGACGCCGCCGCCCGGCGAGGCCGGTTGATTTTTCCTCGCGGCGTGGTGGAAACGCCGGCATTCATGCCAGTGGGCACCTATGGGACGGTCAAGGCGATGACCCCGGAGGAACTGCGCTCGGTCGGGGCGGAAATCATCCTTGGCAATACTTTTCACTTGATGTTACGACCTGGCGCAACGATCATCGAACAGCAGGGCGGACTGCATGATTTTATGCATTGGAACGGACCGATTTTGACTGACTCGGGCGGTTTTCAGGTGTTCAGCCTGGCTGCGCTGCGCAAAATTACCGAAGCTGGGGTGAAATTCCGCTCGCCAGTCGACGGCGGGATGGTGTTTCTGGGGCCGGAGGAATCCATGGCGGTGCAGCGGGCGCTCGGTTCGGACATCGTGATGATTTTCGATGAATGCACCCCCTATCCAGCGACGGATGCCGCAGCGCGCCAATCCATGGAACGGTCACTACGCTGGGCGCGGCGCAGCAAGGCGGCGCATGGCGATAGTCCCTCAGCGCTGTTCGGCATTGTCCAGGGGGGTATGTATCCACATTGGCGGCGTGTTTCCGCCGAGGGATTGCGAGACATTGGCTTTGACGGTTACGCCGTCGGCGGGCTGGCGGTTGGTGAGCCATTGGCGGAGCGGTTGGCGATGCTTGATTGCACCGTGCCGTTACTGCCGGACGAAGCCCCTCGTTATCTGATGGGCGTAGGCAAGCCGGAGGATCTTGTGGAAGCGGTGCTTCGCGGGATTGATCTGTTCGATTGCGTAATGCCGACCCGCAATGCGCGTAATGGTCATTTATTTACACATCATGGCGACATCCGCATCCGCAACAGTCAGTATCGCAATGATCCCAGGCCACTGGATGAAACCTGTGGTTGTTATACGTGCCGACATTACAGCCGCGCCTATCTGCGTCATCTGGATCAATGCCGGGAAATTCTCGGCGCCCGGCTGAATACGATTCACAATTTGCATTACTATCTGGATTTGATGCGTCAACTGCGGACGGCAATTTCTGAAAGTCGGCTAACAGGATTTGTCGCGGGTTTTTATGAGCGACGCGGTCGGGCGGTTCCGCAACCGTAATCCCGCACTCTCTTTGCCCGTTGGTGGGCAAGAGGGAGGTATGCCCGCCAGGAGGCCCGTCCCACATTGCGGATGTTTGCGAAAAACGCGGGCAAACTTTATCGCCCGTGTATAATGGCGCGCTTTAAACCGGTCCTGAGCGACCGTCCCCGCGCCGGCTTTGACCGTCAGCGCCGACCCAATTCCTTACGGTCCGCCAGAGTGCAACGCGGGGCAAAGCCAAGCAATCAACGAGGAATCCCCATGGAAAGCATTCTGAACATCCTGATCCCTACGGCTTCCGCCCAGGCTGCCGGCGCTCCCGGCGGCGAGATGGGTATGCTGAACTTGCTGTTTCCGATCATTTTAATTGGCGCCTTCTATTTCCTGCTGATCCGTCCGCAGACCAAGCGCGCCAAGGAACATAAACAGATGGTTGAAGCCCTCAAGAAGGGTGATGAAGTGGTCAGCGGCGGCGGTATCCTGGGCCGAATCACCGAAGTGGGTGAAAACTTCGTGCATCTGGAAATCGCCGAGGGCGTCCAGATCCGCATTCAGAAGGCGGCGGTTAGTTCACTGATGCCCAAGGGCACTTACAAGGGCAATCTCTAATCGTCCTGATCACCCATCGCGCCACACGGGAACCGCTGTTCCATGGCTAATCCGTATACCCTCAATCAATACCCCTGGTGGAAATACCTGCTGATCGGCCTGGTCATACTCTGGGGTTTGATCTTCGCCTTGCCCAACCTGTTTGGTGAAGACCCGGCAGTACAGATTTCCGGCGCTCGCGCCAATGTTGCCATCGACTCCGCCTTTCACGCCCGGATTGCCGGTTTGCTGGACGCTGAGCAATTGCCTCATAAGCGTGTGGAACTGGAAGAAGGCCGGTTGCTCATTCGTTTTCCTGATCCCGAAGGACAACTTAAGGCCGCTGATATTCTCAAAGACCGGTTGGGCCGCGACTACATTGTCGCCCTCAATCTCGCTTCCTCTACGCCTGGGTTCCTGCGGGCTATTGGCCTGAATCCCATGTATCTCGGTCTCGATCTGCGCGGCGGCGTGCATTTCCTGATGCAGGTCGACATGGACGCTACGGTCAAGCAGATCGAAGAAAGCTACGTCGATGAAATCCGCGCCCAGTTGCGCAGTGAAAAAATCCTGTACAGCACGGTAGGCCGCGCCGCCAATGGTGGGGGGGTACAGGTGGAATTCAAGGAAGAAGCCGAGCGTAACAAGGCGGCTCAGGCGTTGCGCAAAAACCTGTCGAACCTGCAACAGGATGAACCAGATCCGCTCAGCTTGCGGCTAACCCTCAGCGAACCGGAGATCCGCGAAAAGCGTGATTTCGCCTTGCAACAGAACATCACAACCTTACGCAACCGGGTCAATGAACTGGGCGTCGCCGAACCGATTATTCAGCAGCAAGGCAGCGACCGCATCGTGGTGCAGCTCCCCGGCGTCCAGGACACGGCTCGCGCCAAGGAAATCCTCGGCGCGACCGCGACGCTGGAATTCCGGCTGGCCGATGAGGACAACGACGGGTATCAGGCCGCTGAAACGGGACGCATCCCACTGAATTCACGACTTTATAAGGATCGTGAAGGTCGTCCGGTGCTGCTACAAAAGCGGGTGATGCTCACCGGCGACTCCATCGTTGACGCCTCCTCGGGCCTGGAGCAGCAGAGCGGCAGTCCTGCCGTATATGTGACCCTGGACGGTAAGGGCGCCAAGCGCATGGAAGACGCTACCAAGGACAACATTGGCAAACGCATGGGCGTCGTGTTTATCGAGAACAAGACCGAAACCAAGCGGGTGGATGGCGAACTGAAGAAGACTTCTTTCACGATTGAGGAAGTCATCAATGTCGCCACTATCCGCGACCGGTTAGGCCGGCGTTTTCAAATCACCGGTCTGGACAGCAGCCGTGAAGCCCGTGATTTAGCCCTGCTTTTGAGAGCTGGAGCGCTAGCCAGCCCCATTGAGATCATTGAAGAACGCACCATTGGCCCTAGCGCCGGTAAGGAGAACATCGCCCAAGGGTTCCGCGCCGGAGTGCTATCGCTGCTGGTGATTGCGGCGTTCATGGTGGGGCGCTACAAAGGGTTTGGTGCTATCGCCACCGCTGCACTGGCCGTCAACGTGGTGCTGATTATCGCCGCGCTGTCTATGCTCCAGGCTACCCTCACTCTGCCGGGTATTGCGGGCATCGTGCTGACCATGGGCATGGCGGTCGACGCCAACGTGCTGATCTACGAACGCATCCGCGAAGAACTGCGTAATGGCAACAGCCCACAGGCATCCATTCACGCCGGCTTTGACCGAGCTTTCGACACGATCATTGACTCTAACCTGACCACCTTAATCGCAGCGATCATGCTGTTTGGCTTCGGCACCGGGCCGGTCAAGGGCTTCGCGGTCACGCTCAGCATCGGTATTCTGACCTCCATGTTCACGGCGGTCACCGGTTCGCGGGCGCTGGTCAATCTTCTCTACGGCGGCCGCAAGCTGCAAAAACTGTCGGTTTGATCCGTCGCACGGGATAATGGCTATGTGGCGATTCAGTCTCTACAACACGAATATCGACTTTCTGCGTTGGGGCAAGCTGGCGGTTGGCTGGTCCATCACGGTGCTGCTGATTGCTCTCGGCTCGGTGCTGATTCGGGGCATGAATCTGGGCTTGGATTTTACCGGCGGCACGGTGATCGAGGTGCAATACCCGGAGCCGGTTGACATCCCCAAGGTCCGCGAAACGCTGGTCCAAGCCGGTTTTGGTGACGCGCAGACCCAGCATTTTGGCACGTCTCGCGACATCTTAATCCGCATCCCACCCCGCGATCAGGCCAATGCCGCTACCCTCAGCAATGAGGTGCTGCACGCTTTGCAGGGCGTGGAGGGTGGCGCCGGCGCAACCATGACGCGCGCAGAGTTCGTAGGCCCGCAGGTCGGAGCGGAACTTGTGGAGCAGGGTGGGCTGGCGGCGCTGGGGGCGCTGATCGGTATTCTGATTTATGTCATGTTTCGCTTTGAATGGCGGCTGGCGGTAGGCACCATCGCTGCGACTGTCCACGATGTGATCTTCACCGTCGGTTGGTTTTCGCTGTTTCAGCTTGAGTTCGACCTGACCGTGCTAGCAGCGGTGCTGGCGGTCATCGGCTACTCAGTCAATGACACGGTGGTGGTGCTGGACCGTATCCGCGAAAACTTCCGCAAGCGGCGCAAGGGTTCGGTGCAGGACATTATGAATCTGTCGATCAATGAAACCCTCGCCCGCACCACGATGACCAGCTTGGTTACTCTGCTGTCCGTGATCGTGCTGTATTTTTTCGGCGGCGCAGTGATGCATGGTTTCTCGATTGCCATGATCGTTGGCATCGTAGTCGGTACTTATTCGTCCATCTACATCGCCAGCGCGACGGCCCTGTATCTGGGCATCAGCCGTGAGGATTTGTTGCCCCGCGCCAAAGAAACTGCGGACGAACGGCCTTGAAACTCACAAGATCGACATTTCGCATACAGCTTGGGTAAATTGGCCTAAAGTATCTCTGGATAACGAAGATTCTCATGCCGTAGGAGGCCCGCATGGACATCAAAAAGGCGCTGGTGGTGGATGACTCCAAGGTTGCCCACCTGACCTTACGCAAACTGCTGCTCGAACGCGGTATCGAGGTCGACTGGGTTGGGTCGGGCGAAGACTGCGTCAAATATCTGGAGGGTAAGAAACCTGACATTATTTTTATGGACGTCATGATGCCTGGCATGGACGGTTTCGAAACCAGCCGCACCATCACCAGTCAGCACCCCGGAGATGCTGCACCCATCATCATGTGTTCCGCCAACGCCACTGATGAAGACAAACGGGATGCTCGGGACAGCGGCGCTGTCAGTTTTCTTTCCAAACCCTATACTCCCGACCAGCTCGATAGCGTCCTGCACACTGTCAGTGTGGGGACTGCAACGATCTCCATGGAAGAGCTGGCGACGCCTGCGGCCATTCCCACGCCGCGTGTAGTCGAAAAAGAACCCGTTCCGGTTCAAGCGCCCGCTATTGCTGAGGCGCCATCCGCGCCAAAGCTGGCGATAGCTGCCGAAGCCGGGTTATCCGTCGGCGATATCGAGCAGCTTGCGGAACGCGCCGCCTGGGCGGCTGCAGAAAAAGTGGCCCGCGACATTATTCAGGAGCTGGTGCCGAATCTGGCGCGGGAAGCTGCTACCCAGGCTGCGCGCAGCATCTCTGAGGATTTGGGCCGGCGGGCGGCGCATGCCGCAGTGCGCGCTGCTCAGGAAGCCGCTAAACAAGTGGCGACTGAAATTGCCCGTGGCACCGCTGAGCGCACGGCGCGTACTGCCGCTCATGAAAGCGCCCGGGTGGTGGCTGAACAGGCCGCCCGCGAGGTCAGCGAGGGTATTTCGCAGCGCAATATCGCTCGTGGGCTGGAAGTCAACCGGGATGAGTTGCTGAAGGAAATCGAAGTTCAGGTCAAACGCCACAGCCAGGAGACGCTGGTCATGGCGACAGGTTCCCCGGAATTCAAGCAGCAGGTGGTGCAAATGGTGCGTTCCGGCATCCAGCCGGTGATCGAGACGATTGCTCGGGAAACCTCCGAGCGCGCCATCCAGCAGTCCTCGGCCAATCTCTCACAGGGAGGGAGTGGACAGGCCGAGTCACGAGCGACTCTGGCGCTGATGGTTGGCATTGTTGCCATCCTGGCTTCAGCCGCCGCTATCGTTGGCTCAATCCTCAAACTGTTCTGATGTCCTGCTCCCCCTCCCGCAATGGGAGGGGAACATTGCATAATCCGGGCGCTGGCTCAGACGACAAGACGATATCGCTGATAAATCCTTGCCACGCTGAGCAAGTTGACGCCCAGCCATGCCCCGGTTGCGCCCAAAGCCAGCGCTGCGGGATAAGTAAAAACGACGGGATAGGCCGCAGCAGCGAGTAGTAAAAGTAGCGCCGCCAGCGAAGCCCACCATTGTCGCCGAACCGGCGCATCCGGTAACAGTTGCTTGATATTCGGCGCTTTCGCCCGTCCCAGCAGTTGCGCCTGCAAATGAAACCAGGCCAGAAACGGTACGATTTTGTACAACATGCCGTTGATCACCGCGACGGCGAAGCCAAAAATCAGCAAAATGCCCAGCCCTAATTCAACTTGGGGTGAAGTCGCCAGCGCTGGAATCCACCGGGTTAACAGCCACACAGCGGCGCCGGCCAACAGGCTAACCATGCTGATTCGCCAATAACCGAGGGTCGGATCGCCGATCTTGCGGCGGCGCTGCGCCAATAGAGAGAGCGTCGCGGCGGCCAACACTATCAAGCCTATGGCCAGCGCTATGCCCGCTACGGTCACCCCCATAGCCCAGTCCGCCAGGATAAACGCTGACCAACCGGCTAATACCCCCGTCATGAGCGGTGCAAATCGCCGGGTCAGCCCGACTGGGTACGGTGGCGTGATGTGGAACATTGGCACGACCTGATAGGCCACGCCGGCGAGCAACAAGGTGGTCCAACCCGCCAGTCCCCATACTGCGTGCAGATCAGTGATCGCCACGACTGGCAGGCTCCATCCCCAACTCAGGCTGCCGGCCAACAGCAAGCCCAGGACGACCGTGGCCAATAAAGCGCCCAGTGCGCAGCGCAAGGCGATGACGGCGCCGCTCGCTACGGGCGCTCGCCAGAGGGCAAGATGGAAGGCGATCAGTGCGACGCCAAACCCCAGGCCCAGTAAGCCTACCGCATGAGCGAACCCGACGGGAAGGCTGAACAAAAACGCCCCGGCCAACGTTAGTGTTCCCAACGTCAGGGGAATATGAATTAGCGCCGCTGTTAATCGCGGACGGGGTACGGTGACGCCAACCGCCACTGGCAGAATTTGCAGCAACGCGCCCAGCATGACCTGCGCCATGAAGCCCAGCACCAACAAGTGCGTCAGGGCGAGTGTGGCCGGCAGCCAGCGACTGGCGAAGATGCCTGACCCTTCCCAGAGCATCAACGCCGCCGCCAGCACCAGAAACCAGGGCGCCGTCAGGAAGAATCGTAGGGGGACACTGAAGGGCGGCGCTTGTTCAAACGATAAACCGGCGGGATTCATGGCGTGGAAATGAGAATTTCAAACCCGCCATTGGTCCCTGCGATGGTCTCATAAAGGTAGTGATGGCGGCGCAGCAGGTCGTAAAGCGGATAAGGTTGGCGATGGATGAGAAAGCGTACCCGTTGTCCGGGCTGCGCAGCGTCCAGGGCCGCCAGCACCCGCTCCATCGGCTCAGGTGGTTCCAAACCCCGCCCATCCACGATGATGTCCGGCAGATTCGGGTTCATGTGGGCGACGCCGCTTCCAGTTCCCGCATTGCCTGAATCACCGAGTCTACCTCGCTGCCCAGGAACCGGTCGCTCATCGGATACAGGATCTGTTCTTCCTTGATATTGTGTTGCTGCATCAGAATGAGCAACGTTTCCGCCTGACCCCGATAATCTTCCAAATCGCCAGCGGCCAGCGCGTTCGCCAGTTCCGCCAGCACCTGTCGCATTTGCTGATGCTCCAGTCGCATGACCCGCGTTGGTCCCATGGCGTGGCCCGTCGCTTCCTCAAAGGCGGGAAACAGCACTTGTTCTTCCTTCTGAAAATGCTGTTCCATCGCCGCCTGAAATTGCTGGAACCGGGTGCGGCAACTGGTCAGGTCGTCGGTATGTGCGGCTTCTTCGGCGATAGTGAAAATTTCATCGCACTGGCGATGTTCAGCGGCAAGAAAGTCAACAATAGCCGTCATGCTTATCCTCGATAATTTCAATGAATTTTGACCATTTTGCGGATAGCCAGTCCGGTGTTCCTTGATCTTGGTCAAGGAAAAAACACTCTCACTTTTGGAAGATAACCGCTCATTTCCACTCGAACGAACGCGGTCGCAATATCGCCGAGCAGAGGTCTTCATGAGCGCAACCTTTACCAAGTCCATGGCGCGAAATATTTTCTACGGCGGCACCGTGTTTTCAGTGCTGCTGTTCCTCGCGCTCACCTTTCACACCACCTGGAAATTGCCAGGGCGCATTCCCACCGCAACGCCGAGTCCCGAGGTCGCTCGCGGCAAGCATCTATGGGAAACCCGCAACTGTATTGGGTGCCACACCCTGCTGGGCGAAGGCGCGTACTTTGCCCCGGAACTGGGCAATGTTTACCAGCGGCGCGGCCCGGAATTCATCAAAGTTTGGATCAAGGCGCAACCGACAAAAGTACCGGGGCGCCGGCAAATGCCGCAATTTCACTTCACCGACCAGCAACTGGATGATCTCGTGGCTTTTCTGAAATGGGCTTCTGAGATCAACACCGAAAACTGGCCGCCCAATATCGAAGGCTGAATTCCAGCGCTCACTCCAAAAGGAAACGGCAATCATGCAATTGTTGCAATACAAATCCCAGGCGGTGGCCAAGCCCTATTTCATCGCCGCCATCGCCTTGTTCGTGGCGCAGATTCTGTTCGGTCTGGTTCTCGGCCTGCAATATGTGATCGGCGATGTTCTGTTCCCGGCGATTCCCTTCAACATCGCTCGTATGGTCCATACCAACCTGTTGATCGTCTGGCTGCTATTCGGCTTTATGGGCGCGGCCTACTACTTGGTGCCGGAAGAGTCCGAAACCGAGTTGCACAGTCCGCTGCTGGCTTATGTGATGTTCTGGGTTTTCCTGATCGCCGGCGCGTTGACCATCGTGGGTTATCTGGCCGTGCCTTACGCCACGCTGGCCGAAATGACCGGTAACGAAGTGCTGGCTACTATGGGTCGCGAGTTCCTGGAACAGCCGACCATTACCAAAGTGGGCATCGTGATCGTCGCGCTCGCCTTCCTGTACAACATCGGCATGACCATCCTCAAAGGCCGCAAGACGGCGCTCAGTACGATTTTGCTGATTGGTCTGATCGGTTTGGCGGTGTTCTTCCTCTTCGCTTTCTACAACCCGTCCAACCTGGTCAAGGATAAATATTTCTGGTGGTGGGTCGTGCATCTCTGGGTCGAGGGCGTGTGGGAGCTGATCATGGCGGCGATTCTCGGCTTTGTCCTGCTCAAGATTACCGGCGTGGATCGCGAAGTCATCGAAAAATGGCTGTATGTGATCATCACCCTGGCCCTGGTGACCGGCGTCATCGGCACCGGTCATCATTACTACTGGATCGGCGCTCCCAGTTATTGGCAGTGGTGGGGCGGGATCTTCTCGGCGCTGGAGCCGCTGCCGTTCTTCGCGATGACCGTGTTTTGCTTCAACATGGTCAACCGGCGTCGCCGCCAACACCCCAACAAGGCCGCCACGCTGTGGGCGCTCGGCACTGGCGTCATGGCCTTCCTCGGCGCTGGCGTGTGGGGTTTTCTGCACACCCTGGCCCCGATCAATTACTACACCCATGGTACGCAAATCACGGCTGCGCACGGGCATTTAGCCTTCTTCGGCGCTTATGTCATGGTAGTGTTGACCATTATTTCCTACGCGATGCCACTGTTGCGCGGGCGTGAGGTCAACCCGGAACGGGCGCAGGTGCTGGAAATGTGGTCATTTTGGCTGATGACGGTGTCTATGGTGTTCATCACCCTGTTCCTGACCGCCGCCGGTCTCCTGCAAGTCTGGCTGCAACGGGTCATTCCCAACCCGCAACCGTTCATGGAAGTGCAAAATCAGTTGGCGCTGTTCTACTGGCTGCGCTGGCTGGCTGGGGTGGCGTTCTTCATCGGCTTGGTCGTTTATTTGTACAGTTTCTTCGCCAAGGATAAACCGCAGGCGGTGGAAGCGGGCGAAATTCAGCCGGCGGCAACGTAATTCCTCCCACCCCAATCCTCCCTCATCCACCGTGGGGGAGGACGCTTTGGACTATCCTTGGACATTCCCTACTACGAACCCTCCAGCGATGAATGTGCGGTGTTTGAAGCCGCCTGGCGCAATCGCTTACCGCTGTTGATCAAAGGACCGACCGGCTGTGGCAAAACCCGCTTCGTTGCTCACATGGCGGCTCGGCTCGGATTACCGCTGCACACCGTTGCTTGCCATGATGACCTGTCCGCCGCCGACCTGATCGGCCGGCATTTGCTGCACAGTGGCGCGACGGTCTGGTGCGATGGGCCATTAACCCGCGCCGTCCGCGAGGGCGGCGTTTGTTATCTCGATGAGGTGGTGGAGGCGCGCAAGGACACGACCGTGGTGCTGCATCCCCTGGCCGATGACCGACGGATGTTGCCGATTGAACGCACCGGGGAAGTGCTGCCTGCGCCGCCATCCTTCATGCTGGTGGTGTCGTACAATCCCGGTTATCAGAATCTGCTCAAAAGCCTGAAACCCTCGACCCGTCAGCGCTTCCTCGCCCTGCGCTTCAATTTTCCGACGCCGGAACGGGAGCAGGCGATTGTGGTCGGCGAAACCGGCTGTGACGCGGCAACCGCCCATGCTCTGGTCAAACTCGCGGGCGCTTTCCGTGCTCTCAGGGAACATGATCTGGACGAGGCGCCTAGCACCCGCCTACTGGTTTACGCCGCGCAACTCATTTACGGCGGCATGGATCGCGTGACGGCTTGCCGGGTGGCGCTGGTGGAAGCGTTGACTGATGACGAGGCAACCGCCGCCGCGCTGCTGGAGGTGGTCCATGCTTGCTTTATCTGAACCGTCATGACTCCATTCCAACGCCAGCGCATTTTCTATCAGGGCGGTTTTTTCATTCTGTTCCTGTTCGCCCCGGTGTTCGATCTGCTGCGCTTTGATCTGACGCAGGGCCATCTCATCGTATTCGGCCAGCCGTGGACGCTGGGCCTGGACGATTATCTGGCCGGCCGGATTGACAACACGCAAATGGCGCTCAACATCCTGTCGCGGGTGATCGCGCCGATTCTGTTGCTGGCCGTAGTGTTCCTGGGCATTGCCTGGCGCTGGGGGCGTTTGTACTGCGGCTGGTTGTGTCCACATTTTTCGGTGGTGGAAACCATCAATCAATTCGTGCGCAAGGCCAGCGGCAAGCAAAGCCTTTGGGACCCGAAACCAGGGCCGCCCTATCACCCGGATGGAACGCCCGCGCTGGCTGACCGCCGTTATTGGTTATTGGCGATTCCGTTCGCGCTGGCCTTCGCGTTCCTGTGGGCGGTGGCGCTGTTGACTTATCTACTGCCGCCCGCCGAGGTTTACGGCAATCTGTTCAGCGGGACGCTGACGCGCAACCAGGGGTTGTTCATCAGCGTCGCCACGGTTGTGCTGTTCCTGGAATTCACCTTTGCCCGGCATCTGTTCTGCCGCTACGCCTGCGCGGTCGGGATGTTTCAAAGCCTGGCGTGGATGAGCAATCGCCAAGCGATGGTGGTGGGTTATCAACGGGAGCGAGCGCACGACTGCGCCAGTTGTCAGTCGTTCTGCGACCACGTTTGCCCGATGCGGCTCAAACCGCGCAACATCAAGCGGTTGATGTTCGCCTGTACGCAATGCGGGCAATGTATTGACGCCTGTGAAACCGTGCAACGGAGCAACCCCAATGGCGGTTTGCTGCACTGGATCGCCGGCCAGGAGGCGTTGCAGGCAGATGGCTCGCAAGGTTTGCTGGCGAGCGAATCTGCCCAAAAACCCAGAGCAATCGTGCTACGAGAGGAATTGCCCTGGACTCCCACCTCGTTTGGTTTTTTCAAACCAAATGAGGTAATTTCTGTCCATGACCATCAAGAGAGAACCGACAATGTTTAAGAAAATGCTATTGCCAATGGCGATAATCGCGACGGTGTCTTTTTCCCAAGCGTCTTTCGCTGCCGAGGAATGCAAAAGCGATGCGGATTGTAAAGACGGTAAAATTTGCATTCTGGCCTTGACGCCCCCTCAATGCAAACCACCGCAGCCTGCGGGCGAACCTTGCAAGCGCGATGTGGTGTGCGCCTCCAAGAAGTGCGACATCCCTGCCGGCAAGGATGCAGGAATTTGTAAATAAATCAGAGGGCTTTCTCGGGTTTTTGAGTTAGGCTCGCCATCGCTGTCCCATCGAATCGCCGGGGCTTTTCTCCCCCGGCGCCCTCACAAGCTTTCCGAGTTTGTATCGACATGGAAGAGCACGTCGGCGCGCTCTGGCATCGCTTCATCACCCGCGTGGCGCAACGCCATTACCCGGACGCGGTGGTTACCCTCTCCGCAATCGAGAAAACCGCCGGGCTGCTGTTTCGGGCTTTCGGCGGTGACCCCGGGTTGCGCGTTACGCCCGCATCCGCGATCCGCCATGGCGCTCGCAGGAATTGGTTAGCGCGCATCGCGGGCCTGGACGAAAAAGCGGATTTAGCCTGCCGTGATCAGGAAACTCTACAATTGCCGGCGCAACTGGCGCTGTTGCCCAGCCGCGAACTCAACCGCGATTTGTATTTGTGGCTGATCGCCCTGGCGGCCGCTCACGATGACGTCATTCCTGATGCGACTTGGCTTCAGCAAAACCAGCAGGGAACGCTGATCGCTCTGGAGCGTTATCCCGGACTGCGATCCCGTTATCAACGGCTGGTGTCGGCGCTGCTGGAATTACGGATTTCCCCGGAACGGTTGCCGCCGGATGAAGCTGCGCAGGAAATGCAGTTACGCCAGGCTTTGCAGCAACCTGGCAGCATTGTGGAACTGGCCGCCGCCCGCCGTCCGCCGCAACCGGTGTGCTTGTGGCTTTATCCTGCGCCTTCCCGTACCGGCGCTAAACCGGGTCGGCAAGAAGCCGGCGCTCATCGGCCGGGCGGCGGCGCTGCCAGCGAACGCGACCGTCAACGCCGCCGTGCGGAGTGTGTTGACCTGCCGGAACGCAAGAATCATTTTCTGTCTCCATTCCGTGCGGAGAGCCTGCTGTCCTGGGCCGAATTTGTGCGGGTGAATCGCCCCACAGACGATGATCCCGAACCGGATGCAGCGCGAGCGGCGAACGACATGGACACGCTAAGCGTTACCCGCGATGGCGCCAGCACGGCGTCGAGAGTGCGCTTCGACCTCGACCTGCCCGCCGCCAGCGAGGACGACCTGCCGCTGGGGCCGGGGATCAAATTACCGGAGTGGGATTACCGCAAACGCGCACTGTTACCGAATTATTGTTGCGTGCAGGAAATGCTGTCCCGCCGCGCCCAGCCCTGCGAGTTACCGTCGGCATTACGCCGTGATGCCCAGCGCCTGCGCCGCCAGTTTGAGATTCTGCGCCCTGGCCGAGGCTGGCGACGCGCCCAGCCCGACGGCGAGGAACTGGACCTGGACGCTTGTGTGCGCCATGCCGCCGATTGCGCGGGCAACGGGTCGAGTCACGAACGCGGTTTATACCGGCAACTCGCCCGGCAGGAACGCGATTTGGCTTGTCTGCTGCTGGCTGATCTGTCACTGTCCACGGACGCCTGGGTCAATAATCAAGGCCGGATCATTGAAGTGATCCGCGACAGCCTCTTTCTGTTTGCCGAGGCGCTGGCGGCGACCGGCGATCATTTTGCGCTGTACGGGTTTTCCTCCTGCAAGCGCCAGCACGTTCGGGTGCAACGGATTAAAAGTTTCGGAGAGCGCTATAACGCGGTGGTGCGCGGGCGTATCAATGCGATTAAGCCGGGTTATTACACCCGGATGGGCGCGGCGGTGCGTCACGCCACCGGGTTGTTAAGCCCACAAAGCGCCGCCCGCCGGTTGCTGTTATTGCTGACCGACGGCAAACCGAACGATCTGGATCACTATGAAGGGCGGTATGGGATCGAGGATACCCGCATGGCGCTGCTGGAAGCTCGCCGTCAAGGACTGCATCCGTTCTGCGTGACCATCGATCAGGAAGCGGATGATTATCTGCCTTATTTATTCGGGAAGGAGGGCTTTGTTCTTATCCGCCATCCCGAAGATCTGCGGCGCCAGTTGTTACTGCTGTATACGCGGCTGACCTATTGACCTGGAGGTGTGCCCTGAACGATTCACAGGCGCTGGCCGAAGCGGTGCGCGCCGCCTGCATCAAAGCGGCGCTGGACGCTTACGAGGAGGGCGGCGTGCTTGGCTTGTGCGCCGAAGGTCGCTGGGAATACGCCATTTCCGCGATGCGGCAACTGGATGTGGAAGCGGTTGCGGCGACGCGGGGCGGGCGGGAGACGGAATCCGCTCTCCAGGACATCAAAACAGCATCGCGCGAACGAAATTGACCGCGATCAAAGCAGGCCGGCTATCGCCCGTTCGAACACCTCCGGGGTGGATTCCCCGACGATCCGGGTACGGATGACGCCTTGCCGGTCGACGATGAAGGTCATCGGCAGGCCCATCACCCGATAACCGCGCATCACCGCGCCCTGGCGGTCCAGCAGCACGTCGTAGGAGACGCCCAGTTCCTGGACGAACTTTTTTACAGCCTCCGGCGGTTGCATCACGTTGACGGCGAGAATCACCAGGCCCCGGTCGCGGTGCTGGCGATAGACCGGCTCCAGCGCCGTCATTTCGCTGCGGCAGAAGGGGCACCAGTCGGCCCAGAACCGGATGGCGACCACTTGGCCGCGATAGTCATCGGGAAAGCGGGCGCTGGGGCCGTCCAGCCGTTCCAGCGCAAAGGCAGGGGCAGGGGCGTTGAGTTTGATGGCGGGCGATTTCTGCTCGCAGCCGGCCAGCAGGGCGAGAAGGAAAAAGGCTAATAAATAGCGTTTCAGCATGAATTTTACCCCAGCAAAATCAGATTCGACCGCAACACCAGCCAGGTCGCCAGCGCGTAAAACAGCCCGAAACCCACCAGCGCCAGCGCCGTCAGTCGCCGAACCTCGCCGGGAATCACCGCTTGCAGGCTGGCGATGCGGCGGAACGGCGCAATGACTCCGGCGCTCAATCCCATGGCAGCGGCGGCGAACAGCGGCAGGTAAAGCGCATAGCCGACGTAGTCATAGCCGACCTTGAGCAGACAGAACGGGCAGTGGTGGTTGGGGTTCTCGTACACGTACAGCGACAGGAAGGCGATAATGGCGGCGATGGCGACGGCAAAGCCCAGCAGGCTGAGCGTGGCGAACAGCGGTCCGAGTCCCAGCCAGCGCAAAAAGGCCACACCCGCCGCCGCAATCAACAGCACAGCGGCATAGAACAGCACCAGCGTCGGCCACGGCGGCAACCCCGCCAGTTCCGCCGCCACGCCTTTGCTCTCCGAACTGAACAGCGAACCGCAGCAGGAGGTAATCACCTCCGGCGTCAGACCCAGGAAATAACTGGTTTGCACCACCCCTTCGGCCACGGCCAGCGGCGCGATGACCATGAGCAACCCGTATTTCACCCGCACCAACGGATAGTCATAGCCTCGGTTGTCCACCCGGTTCAGCAGCAGCCACAGCGCCGCCAGGAAGAACACCGCGATCTTCAATAACAGGGTCGGAAAGCCGAACGCATTGACGTTCAGCACGCCGGTGGCGCACATCGCGCCGACGAACTGGCTGGACAGGCTTTCGGCGGTATGGACGAACAGCAGCAACGACAGCAATTCCGCGCCCAGCGCGAAACCGATCAGAGTGGAGATCAGATAGGTTTGCCGCTCCATCCGCAACTGCAATTCGCTGCCGCTGTGAATGTCCCAACGGCGCAGAATCCGCCCGGCGAAACCGCTGGCCAGCAGCACCGTGCCAGCCACGCTGAGGGCGATGCCTTGCAGGGCGACGATGGCGGGCGTGATCAGCATCGGCAGTCTCCGGCAATTTGACCATCATGCAATTCGACGATCCGGTTGACGTGGGCGGCCTCGAACACCAGCGGATCGTGGCTGCTGATGAACACCGTCCGGCCCTGCGTCGCCAGTTCGCCGAGCAGCGCCAGCACTTCCCGCGACAGGGCACTGTCGAGATTGGCGGTCGGTTCGTCGGCGATCAGCACCGCCGGGTCGTTGATCAGGGCGCGGGCGAGGGCGGTGCGTTGCGCCTCGCCGCCGGACAGCCATTCCACCCGGCTGGTTGCCTTGGCCGTCAATCCAAAACGGTCGAGCAGTATCCGCGCGGCGTTCACCAGTTCCCAGTGCGGTTGGCCCAGCGGATAGGCCGGCAACATCACGTTGTCCAGCACCGTCAGTCCCCGAATCAGGTTGAACTGCTGGAATACGAAACCGAAGGTGTGCCGCCGCACCTCGGTCAGAAATCGTTCCGGCAGATTGGACAACAACCGGCCATCGAGCGTGATGCGCCCGGCGGTGGGCCGCGCCAGACAACCGACCAGGGTCAGCAGGGTGGTCTTGCCGGAGCCGCTGGGGCCTTTGAACACGGTGATGCCGCCGCGCTCCAGCGTCAGGCTGACATGGCGCAGCGCCCGGCATTCGTTGGGCTGACCCTGGTTGAATGCCTTGCTGACTTCCGTCAGTTCGATCATCCGCGCATCACCGCGTCGGGGTCGGCAGTCGCCGCCCGCCAGATCGGAATCAGGGTGGCAACGATGTAGGGGAGCACGGTCACCGCCAGCAGCACCAGCACTTGTTGCAAATCCACTGCTGGCGTTAACCGGAAGTCGGGATACAGCACCGCCCAGCCCTTGAGCACCGGCGCGAACAGCCGGGCGCCGCCGTGGAACACCTGCCAGTATGCCAGTGTGTAACCGGCCAGAAAGGCGGTCAACGAGAGCAGGGTTCCTTCCCACAGCTTCATTCGCAAAATGTCGCCGGTTTCCCAGCCGATCGCTTTGAGGATCCCGATCTCGCGCTTTTCCTCGGCGCTGAGACCGGCGGCCTTGTCCCAGGCCAGGATCGCGAACGCCAGCAGCAGCGCGCTCAGGCAAACGAAGACCATCCCCTCGCGCCAGGTGAACACGGTATCGTAGGTGCGCAGGATTTCAGCGCGCAGGATCGGCCGGCTGTCCGGCAGAGCGAGCGCGATTTTTTCCGCCACCGTGCGGGCCTCACGGGGATTGCGCACCGTCAGTACCGCGTCGGTGTAGGCGGCTGGCGGGAGATTGAAGAGCGTGCGGAAGCCGCCTTCCGATACCAACATCAAATCGGCGCTCAGCAGTTCCGAGGCGGAGTCCAGCACGCCGCTGACTTTCAACGGCAAGGGCTGACCATTGGCGGCGTGCAGGCCGAGGTAATCGCCGATACCGAGCTGACGGGTCCGGGCCAGCGTCGCGCCGATGACCATCTCATCATCCGCCAGTCCCCGCTCCGGGGCGACCATCAGGGTATAATTGGCCTTGACCGCCGGATCGTAGTAATAGCCCCACAGTCGGCCTTGTACGGCGCCGACCCCGCGAATCCGTCGCAAGACGTCGAGCCAGGTCGCCGGCAGCAGGTCGTGACGCCCCGCGACCAGCCGCTGCACGATGACCTCGGGCGCGTCTTGCAGCAACAGCGCTGCTTCCCGCCGCAAGCCCTGGCTGAGCAACAGCACCGAGGCGAATAGGAACACCAGCAGGGTGTAGACCAGCAGCAGGCCGAGATTGCGGGTCTTGCGCCGCAGCAGGGCCGCCAGAGTGTAGTCGATCAGGCACTTCTGCCGTTCGAGAAAGGCGCGCATCGTGGATTCAGTGGTGGGCGGCAACGCGGGTCGGAAAGCTCGGGAACCGGTATTTGCTACATCCCCTCGTCATTCAATACGCCGCCGTCGAGGGTGGTCATTTCCGGCGTCACCTGATCGAAGCGGAACACCTCGCCGCCATACTCCTTGACAAAATTCCGCGCATCTTCCTCGCGGGCGAAGGACGCCAGCGTCGGCCCCATCGAACCCATGCGGCGACTGAAAGCCACATAAAATGCGGTTTCAGCATCAATCCAGTGGCCCAGCGGTTTGGTCCAGTCCGCCTTGCCCATGTCCTGGACATACATGGCGAGGATGCGCTTCTCCTGTTCCGGGCGGGTATAAATCGAGAACATCTCCACGGTATCGCAGAAGAAATCCGGTGGACCCTGATCGTAATGAATCTGCGCCTTCGGCCCTGGGTAATCCAGCAACAGCATTCCATCCAGGGCGCAAAATGTATTTCCAGTGATTTCCTGGGCATTGGGCTTAATCTCCTCACTACAGCCCGCCAACAGCAAAACCCCGGCGATCAATATGGTTGCCAGCGACCAATCGCTACGCTTCATTTGAACCTCCATACCGCCACGCCCAGCGGCGCGACAATCCACATCACCATCGCGCTGCCCAGCGCCCAGGGACTCGCCAGCGTCGCCGGCAGAACCGTCGCCAGTCCGTACAGCTTGCGCACTTCCTCGAACCCGAACACATTGAGAATGCGGAAGATATCCGCCGGATTCAGATACAGCAGCACCGGAAAGAAGCTGAGACTGAACCGTTTCTGACTCAGCACTAGAATTCCCAGCAGCAACAGGTCGTACACCAGCACGTAGAAAAACCACAGGCCAATGGCCAGCCCGCTGGCGCGCATCCGGTCGTTGGCCATGACCGACACCATCACGGCGATGCTCAGAAACGCCATCCCCAGCAAAATGGCGCTCAACATGAACCCCACGTAGTGATAAAGCGCCGTCGCTCCCAGTTGATACGACAATAGAATGCCGGCCAGGCCAAAGCCCGCCAGGGTCGAAACCGCCAGCGCCCCCGCCAGTCCGACGAATTTCCCCATGAGCAACTCGAAGGGGGTAATCGGCAGCGACAGGAGCAATTCCAGCGAACCGCGCTCGCGCTCGCCGACAATGGCGTCATAACCCAGAATCAGGGCGATCAGCGGCACCAGATAAATCACCAGGCTAACCAGACTGGCGATGGTGACATCCATGCCGCGAAAACCGACCGCGCCCTGTTGCGCCGCACCGAAATAGGCGATCACCAGGGCGAAAACGGTAAAAATCACCGCCACCGCCAACACCCAGCGATTACGGATGCGATCCCGGAATTCCTTGCTGGCGATCACGCCGATCTGTTTGAATTCGATATATGTTTTCATACGGTCGCATCACTGTAGCCCAGAAAAACATCTTCCAGCGAAGGCTCCCTGATCTGCAAGTCCAGCAGCGCGCCGTCCAGCGCCATCAAGGTATCGAGTATCGCCATTTTCCGCTCGCGCGGGCAGCGAACGTGTACGGTTTCTCCGTTGAACTGGACGCTGGCGGCCGACTGATTCGCCAGGGCTTGCCGTAGCGGCTCTTCCGCGCCGGGGCGCAGGGTCAGTTGAAAATCCAGCGGCAGATTCAGTTCCTCGCGCAGCGCGTGGACCGTCCCCAAAGCCTGAATCTTGCCGGTGCGCATCAGCGCCAGCCGATCCACCCGCAGTTGAATTTCGGCGAGAATGTGCGACGAGAGAATGGCGGTGACGCCCTGTTCCCGCAGTTCCCGCAGGACTTGATAAAACTCCCGAATCCCCTGTGGATCGAGACCATTGGTGGGTTCGTCCAGAAACAGCAAACGCGGCGAACCCAGCAGGGCCTGGGCGAAACCAAGGCGCTGGCGCATCCCCTTGGAATAGCCGCGCACCCGCCGCCGTGCGGCGTCAGCCAGTCCCACTTTTTCCAGCAGGGGTAAACAAGAACGGGGATCGGCAGCTTTCAGCCTGGCGAAGAACAGCATGATTTCCAGGCCGGACAGATTGTCGTACAGGGCCAGACTTTCCGGCAAATAACCGATGCTGCGCCGCACCTGCCGAAAGGCTTCACCGCGCACCGGCTGACCGTCAACCCGAATCTCGCCCCGCGTCGCCGGCAGCAGGCCCAGCATCATTTTGAACAGGGTGGTCTTGCCGGCGCCGTTGTGACCGATCAACCCGAACAGCTCGCCGGCCTGCACCGTCAAATCCACCCCGTCTACCGCATGAGTTTCGCCGAAGTGTTTGACCGCGCCGCGCACTTCAACCACGTTGTATGCCAAGCCAATCACTCCAGTTGGAACGGAAAGGAAGCATCCGGGGGTTATTATCCCTGACGCTGGGACCGCGCAATAACGGAAATTGCCGGGCAATCAGGCGCAAACTCTGCACCGCCGGGCTGTTCAACAGCAGTTTGACCAGCGGATATTTCCAGTTCAGCCGATCCACCACATCGTTGGCTTCATACGGCGTATCGCCGATGCCATCGCCGTTGGCGTCCCAGCCCACGTAATTGCTCCAGTAATTCCCTTCGCGCTTGCCCCACAACTCATTACGGGTGGCGACGTAGCGAATCTGGCTGCGGTTCTGGATAAAGTCGTTACGATCCACGTCGTTGTTGATCGAACCCGCCCACAGATGCACGCCGATCCGGTTGCCCATGACCAGATTGCCTTTCAGGACGTTATATTCGGCGTCGTAGATGAAAAAGCCCTTGCTGTTGCCGACAATGATATTGTTCTCGACCACGGAATCCTGAATGGTGCGCAGCATGATGCCGTGATCGGAATTATCCCAGGTACGGTTGTTGCGGACGATCTGCCGGCGCACTTCCATCAGCGCCAGTCCGCCGCGATTGCTATAGGCATCATTCTCCTCCCAGATATTGTCGTGGGAGTTCATGTAGTGAGTGCCATAGCGCGCATGGTGCATCTTGTTGCCGCGAAACAGGATTCGGAACGACACATCCACATAAATGCCATCGCGGACAAAACTGATGTTGTTGCCGATGATTTTGGCGTCGTAGCAGTTGTAAAGCTGAATGCCGTTGCCGCGCTGCGCGGAGGCGTAATCCCGCTTGCCGGTGATCAGGTTGTTGGTGACTTCGACCTCATTGGCCTTTTCCAGCCACATCCCGAACAGGGTATAGGCGAAATCATTGTTGCGGATGATGGCGCGATGCGCCCCCGGTTCGACGTAGACGCCGGCATTCTGGGCGGTGAGGTCGTCCCCGCTGTCCCGGATGATGAAACCGTCAATCACGACATCGGGCGACTTGACCCGGATCACGTCGCCCTGGTTGTCGCCGCTGATCGTGGGGCGATTGATCCCTTGCAGCCGCAGCGGCTTATCAATCACCACATGATCCACGTAATAGCCGCGCTCCACCTTGACGGTATCGCCCGCCGCCGCCGCTTGCACGGCAGCCTGGATGGATTCGCCGGGCCGGACGGTCCATTCCGCCGCCGTGGCCGTATTAAGCCATAGCGCGGTTAATCCAATCAGCCAACCCGGCGTTTTCATAGCCTTTTTCATCGATTTTGCTACTCAACCGTAGGGTACGCATCGCGTACCGGCCAGCACCCGCGCCCCGCAATAAGGTACGCGATGCGTACCCTACCGGCTCATCCAGCTTGCCGCTCAGCACCCACCAGCCGCCGCTGCTTTTCTTCCCCCGATTTGTTCGACCGGGATGAAATAGCCCTTTGAAGAAATCGGCGTCAGCGGCAAACCCGCCTTCTGGCGCCGCTTGCGTTCCTTGGACAATGGCGGACAGGCATGAGTGTCGTAATACAGGATCATGCAGTCCATGCATAACATACACTCGCGCTGGTCGATCCGGCCTTGTTTGTCTATCGCCAGCGAACCGCACCCGACCGCGCAGGCTTTGCAGGTTTGACATTCAGGTTTGCGCTTCAACGCGATCAGGCGCAAGTGCGAGGGAATCGCCAGCCCCGCGCCCAGCGGGCAGAGATATTTGCAGAACGGCCGCTCCATGAACATCGAAGCGCCAAAAAGCACCACCCAGAACAGGATGAATGGCCAGGTACGGTTCAATACGCCAACCAGGAACGTCGTCTTGAATGGCTCGACTTCGGCCAATTTTTCCGCCAGCCCCATCGAGAAGAACGACACGACCAGCAACATCGCAAACACGCCGTACTTGACCCATTTGAGCTTGTCGTGCAGCGGCTTGGGCAAGAAGAACTGGTAGCGCTTCAATCCCAGAGTGCGGGAAACCTTGTAAGCCATTTCAGTCAATGCGCCATAAGGACACAGCCAGCCGCAGAACAGTCCCCGCCCCCAGATAAACACAGTGATGATGATGAACCACCAGAAAATAAAGATGAGCGGATCGGACAGAAACAACTCCCATTTCCACTGATAAATGATTGAGTGGAACCAGGTCAGAATTTGGGTAATGCTCGGCTGCGCCATCGCGTAATAGCCGACAAAGAGAATGCTGGCGGTCCAGAAGAAGTATTTGGGATAAGTCACCCAACGTTTGTCCTTCCGATTGGCCCGCCGCACCAGTTTGTCCCGCATCACGTGGGTCACGGTCGCGCCGGCCAGCAACAGAACAAACAAGGTGATTTCCAGCCACTTCGCCTTCCACACCCGCAGCCAGGTCGGATCGGGCTTGATGACTTCGGGGCGGCCGCCTTCCAGATAGCGCGGCGCCAGCCAGTATTCCCGGTCGAAATTGATGAACGTCTTGGCCCCGGTCTCCTTGTCCTGCTTGTTGCCTAGGAACACCAAACTCCAGGGATAAGCGGCGCTGAAACTCGGACTGCGAATGATGAAAATTCCGGATTCGCGGAACCGTGGAGCGCCAGCGGCGGTAATGCCGTAGAGATTGAGATAATCGGTGTCGCGGAAGGTGAAGCTGTCCATTTCCTGCGAGACCTGAATGCGGTCGTAAATGCCACCACGCACAAAGCCGGAGCCTTTGAAGGAACTACTGCCATTGGCGACGATAAAAATGGCGTGCTCGTTCGGCTTCAAATCAGCCATCAATCGCTGATAGTTGCGCTCACCGAGAATGTTGCGTCCCACATTGGGCGCGTTTAAATAGCCAAAGTACAAATCAATGTAGGGTTCCTTGTCGTCGCCCATGTCCAAATCCTTCGGCATGACCCGCAAGTGCTGAACGCTGCCCTCCTTGATCAAGTCCTCCCAGCTCAACTTTTCCTGGATGCCGGTAAATTTCGCCTGCGGTTTGGGAATGGGTTTGACGATGCCGGTCTGTTTGGCGATTTCGTAGGCGCTGCGCATGACGACCTGATTCTGCGCGATCACGGTCACGGTCGCCCCGGTGATCGCGTCAATACCGACATAACCGTCACCGCTGCGCGCCCTGCCGATCTCCACCTTGTCCCAGGCGAAACGTCCCACGAACTGCTTGATGAACTTGGTCAGTTCCCCCTCTGGGATGCCGACCAGCAGAATCGGCTCGCTGTGCTTGAGAATCTTCACTCCAATAATTTTACCTTCCACATCCATGCCCAGCAGCGTGACCACGGGTTTGCCGGAATAGGCGGGAATGTCCACGATGTCGGTGGACAGAAAGACATAGCCGATCAATTTCTGGTTGCGGTACGCCTCGACATAAGCCGGCTTGCCCTTGCGGGTGGAAAAGCTGTCGGCGTCCGGCATCACGTCCTTGCAGGGTGCGTGGGCGCACAGATCGGGGTCGGTAGACAATTGCACCGGTAGCGGGGCTTCATAGGAAGAAGCGGTCGCAATCAGGGGGAACAGCAAGACGGCGAGCAGGGCGAGCAAAATACCCAGCGCCGCAGGGCGCCAAGGGACAGACATTTGAGCATTCATGAGGAAGGCCATGCAAAAGCGACAGGGACGGGGTTCCCCCCGCCCCGCCCCAAGTTGAAGGGATCAGGCTTCAACAAACATGGTGCTGCGCATTTCCAGATGCAGCGCGTGGCAGAAGTGGGTGCAATAGCACCAGTACACCCCCGGCTTGTCGGCAATGAAAGTCACCGAGGCCGTTTGTTGTGGGTTGACGATAAAGCAGATGTCGTATTTGGGAATGGCGAAGCCGTGGGTCAAATCCTCGACCTTGTCGTGGTTGGTCAGGATGATGGTGACTTCATCGCCCTTCTTGACCTTGAAATTCATCATGCTGTACTGCGGCGCGACCGAGGCCAGATAGATCGTGACCTTGTTCCCGTTGCGCTCCACCCGGCTGTCGGTGAAGTTCTTCACCGCGTTCGGAAATTCATCCATGCTGTAAATCTGCTTGGTCTTGACCAGATCGCGGCGGACGATGATGGCGTCGTGCGGCTCGGGATAGGCGGTGTGATCATGAATCAACTTCATCTTGTCGCCGCTGATGTCGATCAACTGCTCGGTTTCGACGTGCAGCGGCCCGACCGGCAGGAAGCGATCCTTGGAGAACTTGTTGCCGGAATTGAAGAACTTGCCGTCGGCTTCCTTGGTCTCGCCCATCGAGGTGTAGCCATGGCCGGGCTGGTAATGCACATCGATCCGATCCAAAACCGGCTGCGCCTTCTTGTCGCCCTTGAACTGGGCGATGGCCTTGTCGATGTTCCATTTGACGATCTGGCTGTCGAGGAACAGGGTGGTGTAGGCGTTACCCTTGTCATCAAAGCCAGTGTGCAGCGGGCCGAGACCGATTTCCGGCTCCGCCACCACGGTATCGCGCGGCTCCTTCAGTTCGCCGGCGAACCATTTGTACACCAGATCGGTGGCCGTCACGGTCGCGGTCGGCGACAGCTTGCCCGAGGAGACGAAGTATTTGCCATCCGGTGTGATATTGACGCCGTGCGGATTTTTGGGCACCGGCACATACAGGATCAGTGCGGTTTTCGGGTCCTGGTTGGCTTCTTTCGTGCCGTCCACCACCGGCACCTTGGAATCGCCGATGGTGACGAATTTACCGGCCTTGATGGCGTCCTCGATGCGCTGGATGTGCAGAAACGCCACGGCGTCGCGTTCCGCCGACATCATGTCGGTATAAACCGCGCCACCTTCGGTGTTGTACTGGTTGACCGCCGCCAGCTTGCCATCGTAGGACGTGGCGATCAGGTCCATGTTGCCGGTGAGCTTGCACTGCCAGCGCGGCTCCATGGTCTCGGCGTCCACGCAGGTGAACAGGCAGGCCCATTTCTTGGGATCGTCCATGTCTCGCCCGTCGTTGGGCAGCGGAATATGGAACTCGCCACCGCAGAATACCCGGGTGGTGTGATTGATCTTGGGGTCCACCGGATCGCGCTTGTCCGGAAACAGGCCGTGAAAGCCCTGGATGTTCGGCAGTTCGGTGATCTTGTCGCATTCCATGTAGTCCATGCGGATGCGCGCCAGCCGGCCATGAATCTTGTCGTTGATCCACAGATACTTGCCGTCGTAGGTTCCGTCGGTGTAGGAGCCGTGGATGTGGTGAGTATCGCCCGTGATGTACTTGAGAGATCCGTCCGGTTTGGTGCCAAGGATTTTCTTGGACTCGTTGGTGATACCCCAACCGACCATCGGGTCGATGTTGAACACCGGAATCCGCTTGATGGTACGCCCGGAGGGCGAGCCGTAGATGCGCGCTTCGCCGGAATGGCCGCCGCTGGAGAAGATGTAGTAATCGTCCAGTTGTCCCGGCGGCACTTCATATTTACCGTGCTCCCCGCCTTCCTCGTGCTCCTCTTCTTCCTTGGCCTCGACCGGATCGAGGGAGGCCAGACCGGTTGCCAGGCCAGCGCCAGCCAGGCCAGTCAGCGCCGCCGTACCCAGGAACTTGCGTCGGCTGGTATTTTCCGGATTTTCCAGATTTACTGGGCTCTTTGATTTGTGTTCGGTATCGCTCATGATTTTGCCTCCACGACTCATCTTTGCCACTGTTTCAACCGCCAACCGCCCTAATCGAAGGGCAAATTAACCAAACTGACCGTCAATTCTGGATTGAACGAGCATGGGAAAATAAGTGAAGATAAATATCGAAAACGCCGCAATCCATAAAATTTGGGAAGTCGCTACCCAGATGACATAGTGGCTTTCGGCAATCAATGGCGCTATCACTCTGACGATAGCCCCGGCAATGAGAACAGCCAGAGAGATAGCAACCGCCTTTGGTGGACTCTGTACGTTCCTTCCCGTATGGCCGAGCGTGACACGCGCCATCATGCTCAGGACGACGACACCGATGCCGCCCACACTGAAAGCATGAATCACCACGATATTGGACAGATTCAGGAAAGCGTTTAAAGCCAGCAGGAAAAAGCCGAGATTGATCCAGATGAAAGCGATAAACAGACTCCACAACAGCGGCTTTTTCCAAATCCCGCTCGTATGCCAGCCAATCAGCCGGGCAGAGTTGGCAACGAACAGGCCCATCGCAGTCAGCGCCACCATCCACGGATTGCGAACCAATACCTCGGCAATCAAGAACGCGATATACAAGACAATAATCGCTATATCCAGCCACTTCGAGTTGAAAAGCTTTACCGGATAACCGACACCGGCCTCGATGAAAAATGGAATGACTCTCCTACCCATGAAGAGAATCAGCCCAACGATCAAAAATAACCCGCCTTGGATGCTAAAATACGCACCCTGATCGATAAGGCCAGCCGCTCCAAGATAGAAACAACCATTGGCGACCGCCAATAACGCCAGAATAACCACAATTCCCAGTTGCTTCCATTGCTTGACCTTCACAATCGGATGAAGAATCGAACCGATCAGGCACAGCGCGAACAGCATGTCAAAAAATCCAGCGATTAATATCCATGATGTCCCAAACAAAAAAAGGATTCTTGGCAACGCCCATAAAGCGAACAACCCCAACAGACCGAATCCGTAAAGCGTTTGTACGCCGGTCCAATTTTTGACGGCGGTCAACAAAAATCCAGCGATGACCGCCATCGCGAATCCATGGATCATTTCGTGGGCGTGCCACTGGAAAGGGGAAATTCCGGTGATCGGCAAGGGCAATTGAAAGACATAAACGCCCATCCAAAGCATCATCGAAAAGATGGCGAAAATCGCCGCGCCCAGAAAAAATGGCCTGAATCCCAGATTCAGCACGGCGAGTTTTGGCGCTAGCTTAGCCATTAGTGACTCGTCCCCTCGGAACGGGTGATCTTGTTGTAGACGTTGTACTTGCCCACCGGCTTGCGCATCGGCAGCCGCTTGACCTCCTGCAAGGTTGCCGTGTCGTAAATCACTAGCGCTCCGTCGTTCTCCCAGATGGAGACCAGCGCGTATTTGCCGTCGCGGGTGAATTCGGTATGGGCGGCGGTCTTGCCCGGTTCAGGGCGCAGGGTCTTGGCAACTTCCAGGGTGCGCTTGTCGAGCAACTGCATGGTGTCCTTGTCCTTGCTCATCATCGCGTCCACCCAGGCATAGGGCGTGTTTTCGTGGCTGCGCATGAAAAACGCCGGGCCGGCGGTCTTGATTTCTTTGATGATCTTCCAGTCTTTCATGTCGATCACGCTGACTATCCCCTCTTTGAGATTGGGGGTGGCCATGACCGGACGATCCTGATACCGCCAGGAAATGCCGGAACCGAGATGCGGCAGGCCGGGCAGCGGCAGCTCCGCGATCTTGCGCCGCACGTCGAGATTCACCACTTGCCCGCCGGACGCCGGTTTGTCGCCGCCGTCGGCGGGCCGGGCCGCGCCCAGCACGTAAGCGTAATCCTGGCTGAAAAAGAAATCGTCGAGAATAGCGTCGATCTGGGTCACCCGTGGCGTCCACATCCCCGGCAAGGCGATGGCTTCACCCATCTTATAATCGTGGACGTAGCCCTTGAACACCGGCCCGGCCTTGGGGTCGTAGCTCAGTTCCCAGACTTCGGGCACGTCCTTGAGCGCGGCTACGAAGCTTTTGCGCGGTGCGGCGTCGTACACCGCCGATACCCGCGAACTCTTGCCGGCCTCGTTCACCACCGGAATGACCCGCTCCAAGCTCAGATCGGCGGCGCTCAACAGCACCAGGGTATGCGGCAGATAGTTAGCAGCCATCACCCATTGCCCGTCGCCGGATACCGCGATATTGCGGGTGTTGATGCCGGCGCGGATTTCCGCCACCGTCTTCAGATTGTAAATATCGTATTTCGACACCCAGCCATCGCGGGAGGCGAAGTAAACGAAACGTCCGTCGGGGGAGAACTTGGGACCGCCATGCAGGGCGAAACGGCTGGGAAAACGCGCCAGCGGCTCGAACTTGTCGCCGTCGAGAATCGTGACATGGTGGTCGCCCGCTTCCACCACCACGAACAGATTGAGCGGATCAGCGCTGAATACCGGTTTGTCCGGCAGGCTACCCGATTTGACCGGCTCGACCCGCGAGGCGCGGATTTCCGCTTCGCCCCATTGCGGCGCGACCGCTGGCGGGGTGTAAACGAAGTCCGTCAGCGCCTGGATTTCCTCCGGCTTGATCTGGTCCTTGAAGCCGGGCATTTGCGTCGCTGGTCGCCCGGAGGCGATGACGTTCAACGCCTCGGGCTTTTTCAACCGCTCCAGATTCTGCGGCAGCAACGCCGGCCCCATCCTGCCCAAACGGTCGGCGCCGTGGCAGGAGACACAATGTTTCTGGTACAGCGGCGCGGGGTCGGGGGCGGCGCTGGCCGTGAACCCAAGCGACATCAGGCAGGCAAACAGCAGGCTTTTCCTCATGATGCGACGCTCCGGCGAGCGGTTCGATACGGGGTCACGGTCAGGCGTTCGCTGCCCGCCGTGACACCGATTTCCTCGTCGTCCAGATAACAGGCAGGGTCTTCGGCCCAGGGATCGCCAGTGAGTTGCTGGGCGCGCACCCGGGTGTTGCCCCCGCAGATATCGAAGTATCGGCATTGGCCGCAGCGACCCTTAACCGAACGCGGTTTGGCTTTCAAACCCGCCATCAACGGATCGGAGGTATCGGGCCAGATTTCCGAAAACGGCCGCTCGCGGACGTTGCCCAGTGCGTGATGCCACCACATGGTATCGGGATGGACGTTGCCGAGGTTGTCGATGTTGGCGACGTTCACCCCGGAAGCGTTGCCGCCCCACTGCGCCAGCTTGGCGCGGATGTGCTCTTCCAACTCCGGAAAATTCCGGCGAACCCAGAACAGCAGATAAACGCCGTCGGCGTCGTTATTGCCCGTCACGAACTCCTTGGGCCGCCCCTCCCGCACCAGCCGCCAACAGCTATCGAACAGCAAATCCATCGCTTGGCGAGTGGTCCGATGGTGGGCATCGTCCTTGCGGTTACGGTTGCCGCGTCCGGCGTAGTTCAGGTGGGAAAAATAGAACTTGTCGATCTGTTCCATTTCCAGCAATTCCAACAGATGCGGTAGATCGCGGGCGTTGTCCTCGGTCATGGTGTAGCGAATCCCGACCTTGATGCCATGCGCCCAGCACAAGCGGATACCGTTCAGCGACGCGGCGAACGCGCCCGCCTGGCGGCGGAAGCGGTCGTGGGTTTCGGCGATGCCGTCCAGGCTAATGCCGACGTAATCGAAACCGACTTCGGCGATGCGGGCGATATTGGTCTTGTCGATCAGCGTGCCGTTGGAAGACAGGGCGACGTAGAACCCCATGTCCTTGGCGCGGCGGGCGATGACGTAAATATCGGGGCGCAACAACGGCTCGCCGCCGGACAGAATCAACACCGGCACGCGGAAGCGTTTGAGGTCGTCCATGACCGCGAACACTTCGCCGGTCGTCAATTCGCCGGGGAAATCGGTATCGGCGGAAATCGAGTAGCAATGCTTGCAGGCCAGATTGCAGCGCCGCACCAGATTCCAAATCACCACCGGGCCGGGCGGATTGCGCTTGGGCGTCAGCGGCGTCGGTCGGGCGATTTCCTGCATGAACTGGGTGATGCGGAACATGGACGATCCCCTTCTTTTCAACCGTTCAAGCGCAATCCGGTCTTTTTGAGAATCCGCGTGCTGTACAGGATGTCGCGCCCTCGGCAGGCATCGCCCAGAATTTCGGCGATGCGGGTAGCTTTGGCGGTGACCTCGTCGCGGCTCGCACCGTGGGCCATCGCGAACAGGTTGTAGGGCCAGTCCGGCAAGTGGCGCGGGCGGCGGTAGCAATGGGTCACAAATTCCAGCGCCCCAACCTGTTGGCCTAATCCATTCACCGCCTCGTCGGCCACGTCCCACACCGTCATACCGTTGGCAGCGTAGCCGATGCGGTAATGGTTCGGCACCACCCCGATGCGGCGGATCGCGCCAACGTCCAGCAAAGTTTGCAGCCCGGCGATCACCGTTTCCGAGCCGACGCCCAGTTGTTCGGCGAGGGTGTGATACGGTCGCGTGGTCAGCGGCAGTCCAGCTTGGGTAGCGAGAACGAGCGGCCGCAATTCCGCCAGTCGTTCCGGCGACAGAAAGAACGCGGCCTCGCGTTCAGCAGGTGGCTTAGATGGTTCGACCCGCCGTGCCCCCACCGCAAAACGCGCCTCGATAAAATATTCGCGCTCCTTCGGAAAGTCGAACACTGGCAAGCCGGTCGCCGCCGCGATTCGCTCGACGGTTTCGCTCATGCCGGCCGGCGTTTCGGTCGCCAGCACAAACCACATATTGAAGGCATGGTCGCGCCGGTAGTTGTGCGCGACTTCCGGAAAGTCGTTGACGATGCGGGCGATGCGCTCGAAATCCGCCTCCGGCGCTCGCAACGCCGCCAGCGAAAATGCGCCGCCCAGCCGTTCGATCTGATACAGCGGCCCAAAGCGGGTCAGCGTGCCGTCCGCCAACAACTCCCGCAGAACTCGCAACACGGCCTCCTCGCTGGCATCCAACCGCTCGGCCATCACCGCGAACGGCCGCTCGCATAGCGGAAAACCGCCTTGCCACTCGTCGATTAAGCGGCGTTTCAAGTCGTCCATGCCGTCGCTCCGAAAGGCGTTAAACGCCAGTTCTCCGCCTTCTTTGTGAGAAGCGCGGGCGGTAAGGATGTCGCTACCGGCAGGTAATACGCGCCCCGTTGCCGGAAACAGCGGGTGCTGAACAGCACGGCATGAGGGCAGGCCGCCAATCCCCGATCGATCCGCACTTGTTCGATTCGCTCCAGCACTTGCTCGCGCTCGCGACCGTGCATCATGCAGAACAGGTTATAGGGCCAGTGCGGCAAACGGCGTGGTCGGCGGTAGCAGAGATTGATGCCGGCCTCCGCCGCCAGCGCCCGTCCGACCATGCTCACCTCGGCGTCGGGAACGTCCCAAACCACCATCGCGTTGGCCCTGTAGCCCAATGCGCGATGGCGGACGATGACGCCCAGACGCTTGATTACCCCTTGCCGCAACCAATGGCGCAACCGTTCCAGGACGGTCCGCTCCGATAAACCCAGCGGTTGCGCCAACGCTTGATAGGGACGGCCGACCAGCGGCAGTCCCGGTTGCAGAGCAGCGAGCACCGTTCGGTCGAGTTCGCTCAACTCGGCGGTTTTAGAACCACCAACCGCCAACGCCTGAGATGTCGCCGCAGGGATTTCGTGCCCGCCATGTCGTAAATCGAACCCGAGGTCGATATGGAATGCCTCCAGCAGCGGCAAATCCAACACCGGCAAGCCGGTTTCGTCCCCGATTTCCGCCAGCACCGCTTGCAGACGTACCTCCGTGGTTGCGGTCAGCACGAACCAGAGATTGAAATCGTGTTCGCGCTGGTAATTGTGATTGACTTCGGGATAGTCGTTGACCCGTTCCGCCACCGCTTCCAACCGCACCGGCGGCACTGGCAGCGCGGCCAGCGTGCTGACACCGAGCTTTCGGGCGGCGAACACCGCGCCGACCCGACTGACCTTGCCTTCTTCCTGCAATCGGCGCAGCGCCGCCAGCACTTCGGTTTCGCTCCATCCCAACTGTTCAGCGATCACCCGAAAGGGATGCGTCGTCAGCGGAAAATCGCGCTGGAAGCGGTTGAGCAATTCGAGATCGGCGTCGCCCATCTCAAAATCCGATGCGCTGGGCGCGTGCAGTGAAGAAAATGCCGCTGGGGCTTTCCGCTGGCAGTTCGGCCAGCTTGGCGAAACTGGCGGTGTCATAGACCACCACCTTGTTGTCATCGCGCGCCGAAATCCACACCGCCTCGCCGCGCGGGGTAAATTCTAGGTGCAACACCGCCTTGCCCGGCTCAAGGGTTTGGATGATCTGTCCGGTCAGCGTGTCGATGACTTGGACGAAGCCGTTATCCGGGAAGGCGAAATTCACCCAGATCTGGCGACCGTCGGGACGAGCGACCACGAACACCGGCTGGCCGCGCACCGCAATGCGGGCAGCTTCCTTCCAATTGATCGTATCCGTCACCAATATTTCATGACGGCCGATAGCGGGTAGATAAGCCTGATGCCCGGCGACGGCCCAGCCGCGCAGATGGGGCATTTTGTAGACCGGCAGTTTTTCCTCGCCCCGACCGTAATTGGCGAGAATCCGCTTGACACCCCCTTGCGGCTGCCAGGTATCGAGCAAGGCGATGCCGTCCTCGCCGAACAATCCCGCCAGGTAATAACGGCCGTCCGGGGTCACCAGGCCGTCGTAGGGCGCTTTGCCGATGTTGCCGAATTTCTCGACCTTGGGCGACTTGGGCTCGCGCAGGTCGGCGATCCAGATTTGATCAGCGTCGAACAGAGAATAAATGAAGCGGTCGCCCGGCAGATCGGCGATGCCGACCACCTTCGACAGCTTGCCATCGTCGCCATAGGCGGCGGGAATGTCGGCCACCGGCTCCAGCGTGTCGGCGGCGAACACCTTGAGGCCACCCGGTTCGTAATTGGCGACTGCGACCAGTCGCCCGTCCTGCGAAATCGCTCCGCCGATACTGTTCCCGGCTTGAACGACGCGCTTCTCCAGCGTCCCGCGCAAGATGTCCACTTTGCTCAAGCCACCATCGCGCCCGAACACGTAGGCGTAGCGCTGATCGCGCGAGAACACCACCGAGGCGTGGGACAGATCGCCGAGTCCCTCGACCCGACCGATGACGTTGTTACCGCTGGTGCTAACGACGAGTATTCGCCCTGCGCTGCGTTCGATGATAACGCCCAGATCGCCGGTGCCGCGCAACGCTGGCTCCGCGCTCCACGCCAGCAACGACCACCAGACAAACAGCATCCACAGCCCGAGCAACAATGTTCTCGGCATCGTCATTTGGATTCCTCCGGGAAACCGCGCAGCAGTTGCGCGACGATCCAATCCGCCTCGGCTTCGCTTAAAAAAGTTTTCCAGGGTGGCATGGCGGTGCCGGGCCGACCCAGCAGGATGGTGTATTTCAAACCGGCGGGCGGCTTGTCGCGCAAAGCGTCCGGCAGCAGCGCCGGACCCAGACCACCCCGCAAAGTCAGGCCATGACAGGAGCCGCAATCCTGCCGCACCATGCGTACCAGTTCCCGAGCGCGTTCTGGAGATGGTGCGGGTGGTTGCTCAGCCAGCACCAGCGAACCGGAACCACCCAGCGCCAGAGCCACCAGTCCGATTCGGACGCCCAGCAAAAAGAAAACACCCTCGCGGCTCGGCTTTGTGTTAGGGGGTGAAAGCCGGAAAAAGCGCCGGCGAGGGTGCATGACAGGTATGTGCTGCATCGTTATTGTCTTGAGTCAGCCCGTCGCAGCAGACAGGAATTCGTGATGAGTATTCAGCCGGCCGTCACTTTCGAAGTGGCGGCCGGCTGATTCGCTCTTATTTGGCCGTCCCCAGAATCCACGTCATCAGCGTGGCGAGGTCGGCATCGGGCACGGTCGGATTGGGTGGCATCGGGATCTGCCCCCACACGCCCACGCCGCCGGCCTTCACCTTGGCGGCCAGCTTGGCCGGCGCGTCGGCCTGGCCCTTGTACTTGGCGGCCACGTCCTGATAGGACGGACCGACCAGCTTCTTGTCGGTCTGATGGCAGGCCAGGCAGTTGTACTTCTTGGCCAGATCCTCGCTCGCCTGTGCCGCCGGAGCGATCAGCAAAGCCAGAGCCAGCGCGCTTAGGTATTTGATACGCATGATGAATCTCCGATCTTCTCAGTAAACGTCGTGTTGGGTGTTGTAAACGTTGAACTTGCCGGTCGGCGTGATCAGCTTCGGATCCTTGATGACGGTCTTCAGCTTCAAAGTCTTATCGTCCACCACCACGATGGCCGATTCCTTATCCTTGGCGCTCCACACCGAGAACCAAACCTCGTCGCCGGCCTTATTGTACTCCGGTTGCACCACCCGCTTGGCGCCATCATCCTTCAAACCAGCCCATTCGGCGATCGGCAACACCTGATAGGGCTTGTCCAGATCCGTCACACTGTACACCGCGACCGACTGGCTGATCTTGGCGTCCGGATTCAGGGTGGTGTCCACATACACGTTCTTTGATGTGGGATGGGTCTTGATGAACAGCGAACCGCCGCCCTGACCCTTGAGGGTGCGCACCACCTTCCAGGCCTGATCCTTGTGTTTCTCTGGGTCGGTGCCGATCAGCGAGATGGTTTCATCGCCCAGGTGGCCCGTCGCCCAGACGGGTCCAAACTTGGGATCCACAAAGTTGGCCCCACGGCCCGGATGCGGAATCTTGCCGACCTCCACCAGCCCCGCCAGCTTGCCTTCCTTGGTGTCCACCACCGCGATCTTGTTGGACTGATTGGCGGCTACCATGAAGTAGCGGTGGCTCGCATCCAAACCACCGTCGTGCAGGAAGCGGGCGGCGCCGATTTCGGTAACCTTTAGGGCATTGATGTCTTTGTAGTCCACCAGCAAAATCTTGCCGGTTTCCTTGACGTTGACGATAAATTCCGGCTTGTCGTGAACGGCCAGGATCGAGGCCACGCGCGGCTCGGGATGGAATTCCTGGGTGTCCACGGTCATGCCACGGGTGGAGACGATCTTCAGCGGCTCCAGGGTGTCACCGTTCATGATCACGAACTGCGGCGGCCAGTAGGAACCGGCGATGGCATACTTGTCCTCGAAGCCCTTGGCCTTGGAGGTCTCCACCGAGCGGGCTTCCAGACCGATCTTGAGTTCGGCGACGTTGTCCGGCTTCTCCATCCACAGATCAATCAGATTGATGCGGGCATCGCGACCGATGACGAACAGATAGCGCCCGGACGCCGACATCCGCGAGATGTGCACCGCGTAGCCAGTCTTGACAATGTTGATGACCTTCTTGGTGTCGCCATCAATCAACATCACTTCGCCGGCATCGCGCAACGTGGTGGAGAAGATGTTGTCAAGATTATAATTGTTCATCTTCTTGGTGGGGCGCTTCTCCGGCGGCACCAGCACCTTCCAGGTCTCTTTCATCTCCTTGAGGCCCACTTCCGGCGGCGTCGGCGGCTCCTGTTGGACATAGCGCGCCATCAGGTCAACCTGCTCGGCGGTCAATTCACCCGAGGTCTGCCAGTTGGGCATGCCCGCCGGCGAACCGTAGGCGATGAACACCTTGAGATATTCGGTGCCCTTTTCCAGGGTGATGTCCGGCGTCAGCGGCTTGCCGGTCGCGCCCTTGCGCAGCACGCCATGGCAACCGGCGCAGCGCTCAAAATAAATCTGGCGAGCCTTGACGAATTCGGCCTCGGTCATCGGCGGGGCCTTGGGATTGACGTTCTGGTGCATCGGCTCGCCGGCCAAGGGCGAACCGCCGGCCTGGTATTTGACCTCGGCCTCGGTGACGCCTTTTTTGTCCGCAGGGCTTTCCGCCAATGCAAGGCTGACAGCGAACGGCAGTGCGGCCAGGGCAACGGTGAGTTGTTTTAGTTTTATACGGGTTTGTGGCATGGTTCGCTCCCCATGAGGCGTCGGGCTGCGCCGCAACCTCGGTTGTTGTTAGCACTGGCTGGATTAAGTACAGCAACCCTTGCTAAGCTGCCTTGATTCACATCAAGTTTCTTAATAATCGCATCTAATAAGTACGGCTAGACCCAATTTGCGAAAGCGAGAAATATCAAAACATGATGGGCAAACAAATCGACATCGGCGGGGTGCTCGCCAAACTGCCGCTTTTTCAGCAGTTGTGCGAGAGTGAAATTATTAATTTGGCGGCGGAAACGCGCGAAGTTGGGTTGTGCAAGGGGCAGATTCTGTTTCAGAAGGGTACGTTGCTGGACGGTTTTTACGTGACCGTTCATGGTCAGATAAAGTTGGCGTTTTCCTCGCCACAGGGTCATGAGAAGGTCGTGTCCATCGTCGGGCCGGGGCAAAGCTTCGGCGAAGCGGTGATGTTCATGGAAAAACCCTGTCCGGTGTTTGCTCAAGGGCTGGAAGATTCCCGCCTGCTGTACATCGCCAAGCAGGGCATCTTCGCCGCCATCGACCACGATAGCGCCTTTGCTCGCCGCATGTTGGCGGGACTGAGTATGCGCCTGCACGGCTTGATTCAGGATGTCGAGGGCTATTCCCTGCACACCTCCACCCAGCGGGTCATTGGCTTTTTGCTTCAACTTGCCGGAACCGCGACCGGAAATTACATTGAATGCGCCTTGCCAGCCAGCAAGCACATTATCGCCTCGCGGCTCAATTTGACACCGGAAACTTTGTCGCGGGTGCTGCACAGCTTGAACGAGGCCGGGCTGATTGCTGTGAAGGGTAAACGTATCGCCATAATGGATGCGTTGCGCCTCGGTCAGTTTGACAGTACGCCGTTTCCGCCGTGCGCAAAGAAGATTGGGTAATCAGCGATGAATAACCCAAGACTTCTTGTATCCGCCGTTCCATGATTTCATGTCGGTGTTGCTCGAACCGGGCTTCAACCGGCCAGCTACCCGCTTACGATCAATAGCTCCGTTAGCTTTGGCATAATGAAAAATGGTAGGAATTAGGGCAGATACAGTGACTTTATTAACAAAACAGGCTCAAGTACTTTCCGCTGTCAGTAAGCAAAATTTTTGGTTCTTCGAGAGGTTGCTGTGGAGCTGGTCTCCCAAGCCCGCTGTGCCAGCTTGCGGTTAGGTTGATGCCATTTCAAATCAATCGGTTATTGATGAGCGATCCACTAAAAGTTACATTTATGAGGTATTAAGCCCCGGTTTCCACAAGAACCCTCGAAGAACCATTTTGGTTCTTCGAGGATTCTTGTGGAATATGAGTATCTAGGCCAAGATCGGCCAGTCAATCTGGCGTTGCCCCTTTCAAGATCAACGAGTTAGCGAGATGGCCGCTTCCCAATCCGGTTAGCTCCACAAAAATCCTCGAAGAACCACATAATCTTGACCGGCAATCGCAGTACCGTTCTGCGTGGTGTAATGGACGGTCTCGGTCACAAACGGACCGGCAGCAGGCCGAATGAGCCGAATAGTGAAGACCGGATGCTTGACTGCTGGAGAGGCGGCCGGGCAAGTTTCATAACCTTCGGCGTCGCTGATCGTTAAGCTGGCGACGGGCAGCAACGCTTCCGCTGGGCGCGCTAGACCAGCCCCGAGCAGGATGGCCAGCACTACGCCCAGAGTGATACCGAGCTTCAATTTATGCAACATAGCCGCTTTTTTTTGGGAATTCAAAAACATGATCTTTACCTCACTGGTTCATCCAATGGACTTTTGGCGTTTCGCAGATGACCGGGTGGCGTCATCCGCGTGCCCAGTGGTTTCCCCGCTAGCAGCGGATGGTTCACAGTGAGTAAAAAAATGCTGCGGACGACTCTGAGTTTTGAACCTGAGCGATTCAGGACGGGAATACCGGATGAACGGGCAGGTGTTTTGAGCCTCCGTGGAGCCATGCACCGATGAGCCAGTATCCCGCGCCATCGTCGCGCCCGGTCGCCGGGACCGCCACCCCAAGCACCGATCTGGAACTGATTCGGGCAGTGGCGCGCAAGGACCGCCAAGCGTTCAAGCAACTGTATGATCAGTACGCGCCGCGCATCGGGAGTTATCTGCTCAAGCTCCTCAAGCAGCACGAAGGGGTGAGCGAGGCGGTGAACGATACGATGTTGGCAGTCTGGCAAAACGCCGAGCGTTTCGATCCCGCCGCCGGGCAACTCTCGACCTGGTTGTTCGGCATCGCCCACCACAAGGGGCTTAAAGTGTTGTGGCAAGTTGGAAAATTTCGTGCTGACCAACCGATCGATACACTACCACCCATCACGCTCGACGAGGCCGGGGATCGGGAGGAAGCGCCACAGGCCACCACTGCGCCCGGCCCGGAACAAACCGTCATGGGCTGGGAGCTGGGCGCAGTGCTGAAGTGGGCGCTGGACCAGCTCTCACCGGAGCATCGCAGCGTGATTGAGCTGACGTTTGGCGAGGACTGCTCTTACCCGGAAATCGCCAAAATCGTCGGTTGTCCGCCCAATACGGTGAAGACTCGCATGTTCCACGCTCGCAAGAAGCTGGCCCAATTATTAGCGCAGCGCGGCTATTGGGACGCCGCCAAATTGAAGGAGTGACCTGACATGCCCACTATCCCGATGGACCGACCAGCGCTGGGCGCACACGAGGAAATTGAGGCGTTGCTACCGTGGTATGTGAACGGCGCTCTGACCCCGGCTGAAACAGCGACCGTAGAGCGACACTGCGTGGAATGTCCCACTTGTCGCGCCGAGCTGGAGCAATGTTGCCTTCTCGCCGCCGCCGTCCAACGCAACAACATTGATGAGATCTGGCAGCCGTCACCCGGCGACTTCGACCGGCTGCTGGCGGATATCGACCGTCTGGAAGCAAAGCCGGCGTTCGTTGCAGCCCGTTCCCTCACCCTGTTCCAGCGCCTGCGCGATTGGCTGGGCGCAACGCCGAATTCAGTGCGCTGGACGCTGGCGCTGGAAAATCTGACGGTGGCAGGACTACTGCTGGCGATCGCCTTGCCGTTGTCGCGACCGACGCCGGACTACGAAACCCTGTCAAGCCGCGCCGGGCAACCGGTGGCCGGTCCCCGCCTGCGCGTCATTTTCGCCAATGCGGCTACGATGGGAGAAATTCAGGAGATTTTGCGCAGCATCGGCGGTAGTATCGTCGCCGGCCCCACCGCGCTCGGTGTTTATACCGTTGTTCTGCCCGTTGGCGCACGCCCGGAACCAACGCCCGCGCACGTCCTGACTCAGTTGCGGGGTCTCCATCAAATCAAACTGGCGGAGCCCATTGCCGAGGGAGGCTGACGATGACTTTAGTGACAGCATGGCGGTTGGCCGGCGCAGCGGCGACCCTGCTGGCGATATTGAGCGGCTGCACCGGCTGGCCCGATTCGCCCGATTCGCTACCAGCGGCAGTGATCAACGAACCCGGCGTTCCCAAACAATTGCAATCGCGTCAGATCATCGTGGCGTTACCCGACCGGCTGCGGTCAGCATGGTCAGACATTGCCCACGACTTGCAGGCGCAATATCGGCTCCGGCCGGTGGGCGAATTTCCGTTGAACTCCATCAAGGTGCAGTGCCTGGTTTTCCAGGTTCCCGCTGACCAGTCGCTGGAGGCGGTGATCGCCCAGTTGAAAACCGATCCGCGTGTTGAGTTGGTGCAGGCCAATCAAACTTTTGAGGGGCTGCAAACCGTAACACACGACCCTTACGCCGAGTTAGCTTACGGCGCGAAGCTGATTCGGGCTGATCTGGCGGGGCGCGTCAGCACCGGTCAGGGGGTGGCAGTGGCGGTGATTGACACCGGCGCCGACGTAGACCATCCCGAGTTGCGCGGACGAATTGCCGAAACGGCGACGTTTGTCGAGGGGGGCGAACCCTCCTTTCGTACAGATCGGCATGGCACGGCAGTGGCCGGTGTCATCGGCGCGCATGCCGACGGTGCGGGCTTCGACGGGATCGCCCCCGATGCGCGCTTGACCGTACTCAAGGCGTGTTGGTATCCAGACCGGGCCAGCTCCAAGGCCCGTTGTAGCAGTTGGACGCTGGCGAAGGCGGTCGATTTCGCCATCAATCATGAGGCTAGGGTGATGAACCTCAGCCTGGGCGGCCAGCCGGACGATTTGTTGGCGCGTCTGCTGGCGGTGGCCCATCGTCGGGGCGTGGTGGTGGTGGTTGCCACCCTGGATAACCGGGACGAGCCGGGCTTTCCCGCTTCGCTGGACACGACAATCCCGGTCGTTGCCTGTGACGCGAATCGTTATCTCGCGCTACCTCGCTGGCGTAATGTCGCCTTCGTGGCGGCGGCGCCCGGCGTCGATGTCGTCGCACCGGCGCCTCATGCCGGCTATAACCTCGTATCGGGCAGTTCGCTGGCCGCTGCCCATGTGACCGGCATCGTCGCTCTCTTGCTGCAACAGGCCCCTCACCTCACCCCCGACCAGGTCAAGGCAGTGCTACGGGCGACCGCCCAGCCAGTTCCCGGACTGGAACCGACCGCTGCCGTCGTCGGTCTGGTCGATGCCTGCGCCGCGCTGGCTGGCCAGACGCCGACGCTGGTCTGCCCTTGAGCTGATGCGGAACAGGAAATTCACGGCGTGGCGAAATCCTCCAGCCGCAGCGGTTTTTCCAGCGGTTTGCCGTCAAACCACACCTGTTCGCCTGCCAGCTTCAGCCGCCCCTCGGCGAACCAGCGAATCGCTTGCGGATACAGGCGGTGCTCCTGCTCCAGCACTCGCGCTGCCAGCGTATCCGCATCATCGTCCGGCAGCACGGGAACCCGCGCCTGCACAATGAGTGGCCCTCCGTCCAGCTCAGCCGTCACGAAATGAATGGTTGCGCCATGTTCCGTTTCGCCTGCCGCCAGCGCCCGTTCATGTGTGTGCAGTCCCCGGAATTTAGGCAGAAGCGAGGGGTGAATATTGAGCAGCCGGCCCCGGTAGTGCTCGGTAAAACCAGCGGTCAGCACCCGCATAAATCCGGCCAGAATCACTAAATCGGGTTGCTGACGGTCGATCCATTCGATCAGCGCCGCCTCGAATGCCGGTCGGTCGGGATAATGTTGGTGATCCAGCTCCAGCGCCGGAACGCTGGCGCGCCGCGCCCGTTCCAAGCCCTGAACGCCAGGCCGGTTGCTGATGACGGCAGCGATGTCGATGGGTAAATCACCGCTCCTGGCCTGGTCGAGAATCGCCTGTAAATTACTGCCCCGCCCGGAAATGAGGATGACCAGCCGGCATAGCTGTGCTGCGCTCACGGTTGGAACTCCACACCAGGTTCGCCATCCCCAGGGACAATGTCCCCGATGCGCCAGACGCTTTCGCCGGCTTCCTGCAACAGGGTCAAGGCGTGCTCCGCCTGTTCCGCCGCAACGCAGACGATCATCCCAGCTCCGCAATTAAAGGTGCGCCACATTTCCGTCTCGCTGACGCCACCCTGTTGTTGCAGCCAGTGAAAAATCGCTGGACGCCGCCAGCTTTGCGTGTTGATGATTGCCTTGACGCCGTTGGGTAAAACACGCGGCAGGTTCTCGGTTAAACCGCCGCCGGTGATATGGGCGATGGCTTTCACCTCCAGCGTTTCCCGCAATTTCAGCATCGGCTTGACGTAGATGCGCGTGGGGGCCAGCAACGCTTCGCCGAGGGTGCGACCGTCGGCAATCCGGTCATCAAGTAGTGCGCCGCTGACGGTTAGAATCTTGCGGATCAATGAATAGCCGTTGGAGTGCGGGCCGGAGGAGGCCAGCGCCAGCAACACATCGCCCGGTTGCACGCGGCTGCCGTCGATGATTTGGGTCTTTTCGACGACCCCGACGCAGAACCCGGCCAGGTCATAGTCGTTGTCGTAGTACATCCCCGGCATTTCCGCTGTTTCCCCGCCGACCAGCGCCGCGCCTGCCTGTTCACAGCCGTCAGCAATGCCCTTGATCACCTCAGCCGCAACGTCTACATCCAGCTTGCTGGTCGCATAGTAGTCGAGGAAGAACAGCGGTTCCGCACCGACCACCAGCACGTCGTTAACACACATTGCAACCAGGTCAACGCCGATGGTGTCGTGTTGGTTCAATTCCAGCGCCAGCTTGAGCTTGGTGCCGACGCCGTCCGTACCGGACACCAGCACTGGTTGGCGGTAGCGATCCAGCGGCAGTTCAAACAGAGCGCCGAAACCGCCCAGTCCGCTCAGCACACCCGGCCGCAGAGTGCGCTTGGCATGAGGTTTGATGCGGTCTACTAGACGGTTACCGGCGTCGATGTCCACTCCAGCGTCGCGGTAGCTGAGTGCGGGGGATTGGGGTTGGTGATTCACGCAGGATTGGCCTCTTTATTTCTTTGTAATAGACGCTACAGGGCGATGCCAGTGGCTGATGGAAGAAGCACGCTTATCGAGAATAGTACCGCAATCTTGTCGTGAGACGCCCTTCATCAGGGAGTTTTTATGGCACACTCCCTCTAAGCCCGAAGCTGGATCGCCGGCGAGCGACAGTCACCGGCAATCATCATCATGAGGTAAAAAACATGCTGATCGGCGTACCCAAAGAAATCAAAGTGCATGAATATCGCGTTGGCCTGACCCCGGACAGCGTGCGGGAATTTGTTTCTCACGGCCACCGCGTGTTGGTGGAAACCCATGCGGGTGCTGGCATTGGCTGTTCGGATGAAGTCTATCGTGCGGCTGGGGCGCAGATCGCCGCCGCGCCGGTGGAAATTTTTGCCCAGGCCGACCTGATCGTGAAGGTCAAGGAACCGCAGGCGGTCGAGCGCCAGATGCTGCGCCCCGGCCAGATCCTGTTCACCTATTTGCATCTCGCGCCCGATCCCGATCAAACCCGCGATCTGGTCAAGAGTGGCGCGATCTGCATCGCTTATGAAACCGTGACGGATGGCCAGGGTGGCTTGCCATTGTTAGCGCCGATGTCTCAGGTCGCAGGCCGGTTGTCGATTCAAGCCGGCGCGGCGGCGCTGGAACGGGCCAAGGGCGGGCGCGGCATCCTGTTGGGCGGCGTCCCCGGCGTCGCCCCGGCTAAGGTCGTGGTGATCGGCGGCGGGGTCGTTGGTGAAAACGCGATTTACATGGCTCTGGGCATGGCGGCTGATGTGACCGTGCTCGACCGTAATGTGGGCGTCCTGGCGCGGCTGGCGCAGCGCTTCGGCGCGGCGCTTAAAACCGTGTATTCCACCAAAGCGTCACTCGAAGACTATGTTCTGCAAGCTGATCTAGTCGTGGGTGGGGTGCTGGTTGCCGGGGCCGAAGCACCCAAACTGGTGACCCGCGACATGGTGCGGCGGATGAAGCCTGGCGCGGTGTTGGTGGATGTCGCCATCGACCAGGGTGGCTGCTTCGAGACTTCCCATGCAACCACCCATGCCGAGCCCACCTATACGGTGGATGGCGTCGTGCATTACTGCGTCGCCAACATGCCGGGGGCGGTGCCCAATACTTCGACCTATGCCCTTAACAACGTCACGTTGCCCTATGCCCTGGCGCTGGCCGACAAGGGGTACAAGAAAGCGTTGCTGGACAATCCCAATTTCCTGGAGGGCCTCAACGTGTGCCGGGGCAAGGTCACCTACCAGGCGGTTGCTGAAGATCTTGGCTACGAGTACGTCGAACCACGTGTCGCCCTGGCTGATTAAGTGACTCCGGCGCGCAAACCCGCTTTTAGGGCATGTAACCGGTGTAGGCGGGTTTGCCGCTTCTGGATGGTGTCACCGTACTCACCGGTTTGCAGGCGTTGATCCTGTTCGGCAGCGAATCGCCCGGCTTCCTGGTAGTAATGTTCCGCTTCGTTGAGCATCGCCACTGCCCGGTCAGGATCTGGCGCAGCCGGCGCAGCGGCGATCTCAATGGCTATTGCGCCGTAATCGTCATCAATGGTTGGCAACTTCAGCGCCACCCGCGCCCGATTGAGCGCCAGATCACCCAGACCAAGCGCCGTCTCGAAGGTATCAGGAGGCAGTGGGTTGTGGCGCCCATGGGCGTCAATGAACTCCCAGTCCCCGGCCAGCGCCAGTACCCGCAGCGCCTCCAGCCGTGCAGCGAAGTCGCGAGGTTCGCGTTCTTCTGCAATCGTGGTCAGGAAGGCTCGCGCCGGCTCGACCAGGGTGGCATTGGCCGGGGAAGTGGATGTAGAGACGTATTGCGCCCGCCAATGCAGCCACTGCGCCCGCAAAACCAATTGTTGCTCCAGAGCGGAGTTGGGGCGCAACTGGACCAACTGGTGGGTCAATTGTTCCAGGTCCGCCGGTTCGCGGCGGCGGAACGCGGTGCGGCATAGCGCCCAAAGATGAGTGGCCGGCGTCAACCGGGGATGGGTGTCCCGCCGCTTGGCCCAGGCACGCTCATGCCAATCCCAGGCAGCGGCAAAATCACCCTGCCGAAAGGCCAGTTCGCCTTCCAGAAAATTCAGCAGCGTTGACCACGGTTGGCGCGATTCCGCCAGATCACGCCGACCCTGTTCCAGCAGCGCCCGGCAGAAGCGGGCCGATTTACGCTCCAAGCTGATGTGGAGAAGGGTCGTTAAGGCGCTGAACCGGTCCGCTGGATCGACGGTCGGCGCGGATTCATGAATAGCTTGTAGTAGAACGGCCAGCGCCAAATCGTCCTGGCCGGCGTAGCGGAGACTGTAGCCTTCCCATAGCAGCGCCCGTGTCCGCTCGCCCGTAAGCCCGAGTGTTCCCGCCAGCTCCACCGCTTGTCGCTCCCAGTGGGCGGCCTGGGCGTAGCAGCCCACTTTCCGCGCTTGGGCCGCTTGTTTCCGTAATTGGGCGAGCGTCGGGCGATCAAGCATCATGATGGGTCTGCAAATCTAGGTGGGAGGCCAGCAACGCCTGCAAGTCGGCATGAAAGTGGCGGGCGGCGGCGGGGGTCAGCCGATGCCGGGCATTGAGCAGGGCGCTGTAATACAGTCCGGTGAGGATTGGACGATAACGGGGATGATCGGGATTGGCCAGTGCGCCCAGCCGTTGCACCAAGGGATGGGCGGCGTTCAGTAGCAAATCCAGCGGTTGACGGCGCAGGCGGTCACGTACTTCGCCGGCCAGTTCCGCCAGTTCATCGACCAGTCGCGACTTTTCCAGCATCTGCTCCATTTGGTCAAAAGCGGTCAGCCGCTGGCCGGATAGCACGACCGCGCTCAAATTGGCGGGTTGGAAGTGGCGGATTTGTGCGCGCGCCGGGACTTCGGTCTCGGCCAGCGCCCGATCCACTGCCCGTAACAAGGGCGCATAACGCTCGTGCGCCACGGCATCGAGTGGAGGGTACAACGCGGCGTCATCAAGGCGGTCCAGCGGTTTCAGTTCCACCTCATCGGAGCGCTGATTGACATAGCGGCGCAATAGAATTTCGTCAAACGCGCTCCCGGCATTGATACCCAATACGCCGTGCGCCTGACAGAGCAGGTAGAACTGGTTAGCATCGGCTTCGTGGGTGAAGAAATAGAGAGGCCGTTTACCATTAGTTCCTGGCGGCTGGCGGGCCAGATAGTCGGGTAGGGTCAGTTGTCCCTGGTTAGTCGCAAACGGCAAGTAATCCAGCACCGCTGCGCCAAATTTCTGATGTTGCGCCGCCATGCCCTTGAGAGCGTCGTGGTGCCAGTCACATAAACGCAGAAAATGAGGCGGGTCATGGCGAGCCAGGTCCAGCAACGCCGTGACGATGGCTTGGTCGAGGCTTGCGCGCAGAGCGTGATAGGTCTTATCCCGCAGCACATTGTCGCGGGCGGCGGTGGGTTGCAAGTCTGGGCAATCCACCATACCGCGCACGAACGGCGTCCACTCTGGCAGCAATTCGTGATCCTGCAAACGAATGCACATCCGCGCCTGAAAGAGATCGACGAGCCCGCCCGCTGGGCCCATCGGCGTGTAACGGGCGGGGACATACAAACCGCCCAGCGCCCGAGGGTGCGGCAAATCGAGGGGAATCACCAGCAGGGGTGGGTCAGCGTAACGCTGGCTTAGAAAGGTGGTCAGCAAGCGGCTCCGCTCGGCCGGATCGCGCCAACCTGGTTCATGCCAGGGCGCATTCACCGCATTGATTGGCCCAAAACCGTTCAGCAAAATCGGGAACGGTAGTAGGTCGGCATAGCGCCGCACGGTTTGACGCAGCAGATGACCGTCGAGAAAAGCGGCCTGATCCGGCGCCAGCGTGACTACGACTCGCGTACCGGGCAATTGCGCGTTCATCGGCAAGGCGATCAGTTCATAATCTTCGCCACCGTGATTGATCCAACGCCAGGTTTGCGTCGCCCCCGGCTTGCGGGTGTAGACATCGATTCGTTCAGCAACCACGAAGGCCGAGAGTAAACCGATGCCGAATTGACCGATGGTAGAGACGGCGACTGCGCGCGAGGCCATTTCCTGAGCGCGGCTGCCGGTGCCGGTGCTGCCAATGACGCTCAGAAACTCCTCAATATCCTGCTGATCCATGCCGGTTCCGTTGTCGCTGAAGCTTAGCGTGCGGGCGCACGCATCGACATCAATGCGAATTTCGCCAGCCCATTCGGCATGATGAACCCGGCGCAGTTGAATACTGTCATGGGCGTTCTGTAACAACTCACGGATGAAAACATCCGGTTCCGGGTACAGAGTTTTCGCCAGCACCCGGACCAGGCCTTGGAAGCTGGCGCGCATTTTAGGCATAAATGGGGTTTCCTGGACCTTTCAGCGGGTGTGGGAAAAACAGATTGAGGGTTTTGAGCACGGACGTTGGTTTTGGTTGAGCGCCACCAACGCGCAGCCAGGAACTCTGCGTTGTTGCACTGCGGTATGCTATGAATCTGAAGGATCGATGGGGGCGCTTGATTAGCACTGGGTGAAGTTTTTACCCAGTCATTATATCGGGATCAAGTCCCGCTGTGGTGAGTCGTCTGGAAAGATCGGTTCGAAAGTTACGCCAGTTTGAAGAAACCCATGCGCTTTTGCAGTTCTTGGGCCTGGTCGCCCATGGTGGCGCTGGTGGCGGCAGTCTGCTCGACCAAGGCGGCGTTTTGCTGGGTGGCCTGATCCAGTTGCAGGATAGCTTTATTAATATGTTCGACACCGCTGGCTTGTTCTTGGGCAGCAGCGGCGATTTCGGCAACGATATCACTAACTTTCTTGGTGGCGGTCACGATCTCTTGCAAGGTTTGGCCGGAGTGCGCGACCAGCTTGCTTCCGCCTTCTACTTTGGTAACGCTGTCGGTGATCAATGTCTTGATCTCCTTGGCGGCGTCTGCGCTGCGTTGCGCCAGCTTGCGGACTTCGCTGGCCACGACGGCAAAGCCTCGCCCTTGCTCGCCCGCCCGGGCGGCTTCCACCGCTGCGTTCAAGGCCAGCAGGTTGGTCTGGAAGGCAATTTCATCAATGACGCCGATGATGTCAGCGATCTTGCGGCTGCTCTGGTGGATCGCGCTCATCGCCGTCACGGCTTGTTCAACTACCTGTCCGCCCTCTTCAGCCTGGGTGCGGGCCACACTGGCGAGTTGATTGGCTTGCCCAACATTGTCGGCGCTTTGCTTAATGGTGCTGGTCAGTTCTTCCATTGAAGAGGAAATTTCTTCCAATGCTGAGGCTTGCATCTGAGTGCGTTCGCTGAGATCGCGATTGCTGCTGGCAATCTCGCCACTGGCGTTATCCACATTGGCGGTAATTTCTTGCACTTGACCAAGAACGTCACGCAAGTGTTCTACCATTGATTTCATATCGAACAATAAACTGCTGTTATCCTTGATCCTGGTGTCAATAGCGCCTGCTAAATCTCCAGCCGCGAGCTGTCGGGTAATGGCGGCGGCATAAGCAGGATCGCCGCCTAGTTGCCGGATGGCCCCACGGGCAATAATCAGTGTTATAACAAAAGAAGTAATAGCAGCGATTACAAAAAACACGCCCAATAGAATCACCGTTTGATTAAATTTTTGTAGGCTGCTGACCCGAGCTTGCTCGCCAAGCTGGCGCTGTTTTTCTAAAACAAGCCCGAGCGATTGATCCAGGCCGCGAAACACGTCGTCTGCCGCCTGCATGGCCATCGTGCCTAAACTGGGGTCGACCTGACTCAGATCAATGCTCTTGATGACGGCTTCGCGGTAGGCGGTTATATTTGAAAATATCTTGTCAAGCTCTGCCACTGCCAGCTTTTGCGAAGCTTGCTTGAAGAGGTCGTGGGCAAATTGAATTTTTTTATCAATTTTTTGAGTGCTTTCCTTGACCTCTGCGGCACTGAGGCTTGCAATTATAACGCGATGTTCGACTTTCAGGCGATCAGACCCTCGAGCTGCAGGTCTGAACGACCGATTTGCCGGTGGATAAAAATACCCAAGGTGTGCGCCAACACTTTTCGGGCGATCCGGCTCGTCAAGTGCCA
>Ga0209573_1000299_pt1 | contig 114369 bp, 109 predicted proteins | sample TNRBio252014_DNA_FD_185870 | JGI IMG/M metagenome (GOLD analysis project Ga0209573, IMG submission 185870) | Wastewater treatment Type I Accumulibacter community from EBPR Bioreactor in Madison, WI, USA - TNR Reactor_6/25/2014_ DNA (SPAdes)... | ecosystem: Engineered > Bioreactor > EBPR >...
GACGACATCGCCTGGATCAAGCCCGGCCCCGACGGCAAGTTCCGCGCCATCAATCCCGAATACGGCTACTTCGGCGTCGCCCCCGGCACCTCCGAGAAGACCAACTTCAACGCGATGGCCACGCTGAAGGAAAACATCATCTTCACCAACGTCGCGCTGACCGACGACGGCGACGTATGGTGGGAAGGCATGACCAAGGAGGCCCCGTCCCACCTGGTCGACTGGCAAGGCAAGGACTGGACCCCGGAGATCGCCAAGGAGACCGGCCGCAAGGCCGCGCACCCGAACGCGCGCTTCACCGCGCCGGCCAGCCAGTGCCCGTCGGTGGACCCGGCCTGGGAAGATCCCGCTGGCGTGCCGATCTCGGCCTTCATCTTCGGCGGCCGCCGCGCCACCACCGTGCCGCTGGTGTACCAGGCCTTCAACTGGAACTTCGGCGTGTACATGGCCTCGACGCTCGGCTCGGAGACCACCGCCGCCGCCTTCGGCGCGCAGGGCGTGGTGCGCCGCGACCCGTTCGCGATGCTGCCGTTCTGCGGCTACCACATGGGCGACTACTTCAACCACTGGCTGCGCATGGGCCACGTGGTCGAGGACACCCCCAAGATCTTCTGCGTGAACTGGTTCCGCATGAACGAAAAGGGCGAGTTCATGTGGCCGGGCTTCGGCGACAACATGCGCGTGCTCAAGTGGATCGTCGATCGCTGCAAAGGCAAGATCGCCGCCAGGGAAACGGCGCTCGGCTGGATGCCGCGCTTCGAGGACCTCGACTGGAGCGGTGCCACGGTCACCCGCGAGGAGTTCGACGCCCTGACCAAGGTCGACGCCGACGCCTGGCGTGCCGAACTGACCTCGCACAAGGAGTGGTTCGACAAACTCCAGGATCGCCTGCCGCGCGAACTCGTGCTCAAGCGCGAACTGTTCGAACTGGCGCTCAACGCCGACTGAGCCCCCCTGTAGGAGCGCTGGCAGACGCGAATTGGCCGGTGCAACGGGCGACAAGCATCGGTGAGAGGCCCAAAAGTCCCCATTCGCGGCTGCCGCCGCACCTGCCTGAACGCACGCACCACCATCGCAAAAGCGCCCCACGGCGCTTTTGCTTTTTAAGCCAACGGACCTCCCCCATGCACCGCTCACGCCGACTCGACGACATCCAGCCTTTCCACGTCATGGAACTGCTGCGCCGTGCGCGCGAGCTCGAGGCGCAGGGGCGCGACATCATCCACATGGAGGTCGGCGAGCCTGACTTCGGCACGCCGGCACCGGTGGTCGAGGCCGCCACCCGCTTCCTCGCCGGCGGCGACGTGCATTACACCCCGGCACTCGGCCTGCCGGCGCTGCGCGAGGCGATCGCACGCTTCTACCAAGATCGCCTCAAGGCCGACGTCCCGCCCGAGCGCATCGTCATCACCGCGGGCGCCTCGGGGGCGCTGCTGCTCGCCCTCGCCGCCACCACCGACCCGGGCGACGAATGGCTGCTACCCGACCCCGGCTACCCCTCCAACCGCCACCTGGTGCGCGCATTCGAGGGCGTGGCGCGTGGCCTGGCGGTCGATGGCGCAAGCCGCTACCAGCCCGTGCCCGCGCAGGTTGAAGCGGAATGGGGCGAACGCACCCGCGGGCTGATGGTGGCGACACCGTCCAACCCCACCGGCACGCTGCTGTCGGTGGACGAGATCGCCGCGTTGCACCGGACCACGCGGGCACGCGGCGGCGTGCTGCTGGTCGACGAGATCTACCAGGGGCTGACCTACGGGGTGGCGTCCGCGACCGCGCTCGCCGACCCTGCACTGCTCGGTGCCGACGACGTGTTCGTGGTGAACAGCTTTTCGAAGTACTTCGGCATGACCGGCTGGCGGCTCGGCTGGCTGGTGGCGCCGAGCGGCGTCGTGCGCGAGATCGAGAAGCTCGCCCAGCACTTCTTCATCTCACCCTCGACGCCAGCGCAGCATGCCGCACTGGCTGCGTTCGCGCCGGGAACGATCGAGATCCTGGAAGCGCGCCGCCACGAATTCGCCGAGCGCCGCAACGTGCTGCTGCCGGCCTTGCGCGAGCTCGGCTTCGGCATCGCCACCGAGCCGCAGGGGGCGTTCTACGTCTACGCGGACGTGTCGGCGCTGGCCGACGATTCGGAAGCGCTCACGCGCCGGATGATCGAGGAAGCGGGCGTGGCCGCCACGCCGGGGCTGGACTTTGGCCATCACCTGCCCCGCCGCCACCTCCGCATCGCCTACACCACGCGCAGCGCGCGGCTGCTCGAGGCGGTGGAGCGGATCCGGGGGCTGGCACATTGAACAAATGCCCGAGCGCAGGGCGCGGCCGGTAGAGGAGCTTCAAAGTTGCGTGACGGGCGCTGAAGCGCCAAGTTCGCGGCTTCCGCCGCTCCTACACAACGAAGCAAGCACACCCCGCAGGAGCGGCGGAAGCCGCAAACCACCCCGCAGGAGCGGCGGAAGCCGCGAACCACCCCGCGGGAGCCGCGGAAGCCGCGAACCACCCCGCGGGAGCGGCGGAAGCCGCGAACCACCCCGCGGGAGCGGCGGAAGCCGCGAACCACCCCGCAGGAGCGGCGGAAGCCGCGAACCCACCCTGCAGGAGAAGCAGCGGAAGCCACGAACCCACTCCCGCGCCCGCGTGGACTCAAGAAGCCAATTTAACTCGACTGCCCGTCGCTGCGACCGTTGTCGCGGCCGGCGATCAGCATCAGGCGCTTCTTCAGCGCCATCACCTTGCGCGGATAACGCGCCTTCGGGTCCTTGAGCGAGCCGTTGTAATACTGCAACGCGCGCTGCATGCTGCCGTAGCGCTGCAGGCCTTCGTGCAGCACCAGCGTGCCGACGCGAACGTTGACCTCGGGGTCGAAGAGAACGTTGCGGCCGCGATTGGGGCCGATCTTGTCCTTGTGGTAGCGCGGAATCACCTGCATCAGCCCGAGCGCGCCCATGTTGCTGACCGCGCGGTGGTTGAAGCTCGACTCCACGGCCATGATCGCGACGATCAGCAGCGGATCGAAGCCGAGTTCCTCGGCGTGTATTTCGGCTGCGGCCAGCGCCGGCTCGATGGTGTCCTCCGACACCTGGTAGGTGTCGGCGATCCAGTCGCGAACACGTGCCATCTCGTCGGACAACGCATCCTCATCCTGCTCGAAGGGGTTATCGACCAACGCGGCGATGTCACGCAGCGCCGGCTGGTGGAACACCGGCGTCAGCAGCGGTGCATCGGGCTGCTTCAATGCCCGCTCAACGAGCCTGGGCGCAGAGGCCGCCGGCACCGCGGAGGCAGCCAGGCGATCTTGAGCGTCATACCAGCCGGGCAGCGCGCGGTCGACAGGCGCGGCCAATGCGAGTGTCGACGCCATCGCCAGTTCGGAAACGGTCGGCGCAGGCCGGACCATGGTGTCGTCGTAGCGGACGCCGGCGGGTCCCTCGACCCGATCGCCCAACCAACCCATACCCATCAGACCGGCGGAAAGAACGGCTCCGTGCGCCAGATTACGCACGACACCGCCCGCCTGACGCGCGAGCGCCTTGATTCGAGTTGCGTGTTCCATGGTGTCCTCCATGCTGTGGCCTGAGCCCCGCCGTGGTTGGCCCCGGTTGTGGGGCCCACCCGGCGCCGCCTGGTTGGGGCGGCGTCCACGTCGCGCGGCAGGTAGGCCGCCACGACGGGCAGGAAACTCGGTCGCCAGTAGGTGTTAAGACCCGCCGCCGCAACCAGACGACAGGACCCGCGGTGCGAGCGTCCATGAAACTGCGTCTCCCGGGACTGGGAGGCGCCGCACCGATGATTGATTTAGAAATGCTGCAATGCAACAGAGGTCGCATTGTATTCGCTCGCAGGTATTTTTGTCAAAACTTGACACCTGGGTATGCGCGACGAGCCCCCTCAGCCCTTCGCGCCAAGCAACGCATCGAGCCGCGCCCAGTCGAAAAACGGTCCTGGATCGGTCTTGCGTCCGGGCGCGATGTCGGAGTGCCCGACCACCGCCTCGATCGGAAAACGTCGCTTGAGTTGTGCAACCAGCGCGGCCAACCGCTCGTACTGTACCGGCTCAAAAGGCATGGTGTCGCAGCCCTCCAGTTCGATACCGATCGAGAAGTCATTGCAGCGCTCACGCCCATTCCAGCACGACGCCCCGGCATGCCAGGCACGACGGTCGGGGTCGACGAAGCAGATCGTCTCGCCGTCACGGCGGATGAAGTAATGCGCGGACACGCGCAGGTGGTGGATGCTCGCGTAATACGGATGCGCGTCGGGGTCGAGGCAGTTGGTGAAAAGCTGCTCGACGCCGGGGCCGCCGAATTGGTCGGGGGGGAGGCTGATGGCGTGGACGATGATCAGGCACACCGGCTCGCCGGGCGGGCGCTCGTCATGGTTGGGACACCGTGGGCTCAGGTCTTTCATTTACTCATTTGCTCGCTTGCACGCCCTGCGCCCGGAGGCTGGCGCGGCTTCCGGCCCTTGGCGACGATCCTGCTGATCGAACTGTAATGAAGCCGAAGAATTCGGCGAGTTGCGCGAAGGTGAAGACGCCGGAGGCGGCGGCCTCAGCGATCGCGCCATCACGCGACGAACAGCCGTCCACGTACGCCTGCAAGGACGCGCCCTGCCGCCGGCGTTGCAGCCGCGGCACTTCGCTCAGGCGCCCGTCGTCCGGCACCTTCGTGCCATCTCGTCGGCAAACGCCTCGCTGCCGAGGTAGATCTGCGCGTTGAGCCCCTCCCAGGTCGGTGGCAAGCCGACGCCGGCGCGGACGAAGTCCTCGTATCGACGCACGGCAGCCGTCCGCTCCGACCGGAACTGCCCCAAACATCCAGTCCGTATCCAGCCACGGCGGAGGATCGATCAGCCCCATGAGCGCGCGTTGGCTGCTCCACGGCCACTCGCGCCCATCGCCACACAGACCCGCACGCACGGGATTGAGCACCACATAGCGGGCAAGCGCCACGAGTTAGGCGTCGGCCTCGACCAGGATCGCCTTGTAGCGCCCCTGGAAAACGTGGCCGATGCCACCGTGGCGTCGATTCACGGCCTGGGCAGACACCCCGTTCAGTTGCCTCATGCCACGGGGGAGGTTCTCCTCGGCCGTCTGCACGACCAGGTGGTAGTGATTGCCCATCTGGCACCACGCATGACAACGCCAGTTGAAGCGCTCGCAGACCGCGACGAAGAGATCCAGCCACAACAGGCGATCGGCGTCGTCGGCATAGATCGGCTCGCGACGGTCACCGCGCGAGGTCAGGTGATACACCCCTCCGGCAAGCTCGATCCGCAACGGCCGCGCCATGATCCTCTCCCAAGGCTGGAACAGGTCCGATTATCCAAAATCGATAATCGGGAGAGCAAGACCAAAGGAAGAGCCCGCGCCCGCCGCGGGGGTGAATGAGCAAATGCAAGACCTGCCCCCAGGATTCGCCTTCTACGGCCGGAACACCTCGATACCGAGTTGCTCGACATGGCGGTAGTGGCGATCATTGGCCGTGAGCAAATCCAGCCCTCGCTCAAGCGCCGTTGCCGCGATCAACGCATCCGCCATCTGCATGGAATGCGAAAGCGCGAACTGTTCGCAAAGAAAGCATGCACGGGCTGAAATGGCCTCATCCACCTGCACCACCCGAGCACTCCAGAAGCTCAGAGCCTGCCGAAGCACCCGCAACTCGGACTTGTCACGCACCCCTTGAACAAGCTCCATGTACGTGACCGCCGACACCAGAAACCCCGGCATCGCATCCAGCCGATCCGCTGCGCGCGCGTTGCCGCGCAGGTTCCAGATCAGCACGTCCGTATCCACGAGCATCACGACAAGGCCCTGGGCTGGCGCAGCCTGCGCACGTCATCGTCCACCGTACCCTGCCGATCCGCCCACATACCAAACGCAGGATTGCGCTCAGCATGCACCCGAGCACGGGCCTCTTCGCAACGCATCAACACCGCCCGTGCCTGCCCGCGGCTGGTGATGGTCACCCGCTCACCACGATCCGCTGCCGCGAGCACCTCTGCCGTGTGCAGGCGCAAATCCCTGATGGTCGCTTCCATGACGAACTCCGTTTCACAAACGCGTGAACATTACATCACGAAGGCACCGAAGAGAACAGGATGAGCAAATGAAAGACCTGACCCCGGGGTTTCTTGATTGAGCGCGGCCAGCCAGTCGACGCCAGGCAGCATCGCGCATTCGAGCGGCAGTTGTGCGTCGATCACCACCGTGCAGCCCGGCGGACCGTCATCGAAGGTTCGATCTGGACCGGGACAAATCCGCCAAGCTTGGCGCGGCTGGGACGACCGCCGGCCACCAGGCGCTTGCGCCACTGATAGAGCGCCTGCTGCGACAGTCCCTCGCGCTCGGCGTACGCCTTCGGGGTGATGCCCCTCGGCCTCGATCGCCGACAGGTGCGACAACCAGAACGTGCTGCGCTCCGACCTGCTCGTGCTCCCAGAGAAACTGAAGCCAAAGCATGCGGGCTCACACGGGGCTACGTAAGGATGGGGTTCGTGGAGCGCTTGCGCCGCTTCGCCTTGATCACGAGCACTTCGCGGTTTCATGCCCGCTCGCCCAGCTCGGCAGCGCCTTCTATCCGGTTCTTGACCATCGGCTCGCAGCTTACGTTCCACGCTTCCTTCCCACGCTCGGTCGCCCGCACGCAGTTGCGCTTCACTTCGTTCGCTGTGATCAACCTACGGCGGGACTTGCACCTGCAGGAGTGCGCCCATGCTGGGCGCACAAAAAAACGGGAGCCGAAGCTCCCGTTCTTACTTTCAAACCTGTCGAGGAGACAGATTAGAAGGCGTGACGAACACCAACCACGAAGAGGTGCGACTCTTTGCCTTCGTGAGCGGGACCGCCGACGTTGTTGAGCTCACCACTGCCGATACCGGCGTTGGTGTGCTTGCCGTTGTCGACATAGTTATAGCCGGTGTAGGCCGTGGTGCGCTTCGACAGGCCATGGGTGTAGGCCAGGCCGGCACTCTTGGCCTTGCCGCCCTTGGTGTCGTAGTCCAGCTCGCCGTAGGCCAGGTGCACGTTGCCAGCGGCCGAGACCGGGACGGTCAGGCCAACTTGCCACAGGTCGGCGTCGTTCGCCGAGCCCTTCTTGTTGCCGAGGCCCTCCGCTTCCTGGTAGCTGGCGTCGAGCTTCACCACGCCGAAGTCGTAGCTACCGCCGATCATCCACTCTTCCTGGTCGGCGCCCTGGCCGGCAACCTTGTCGAGTTGAACCATCTGATACACGGCACCGACCTTCAGCGGGCCGTTGGCGTACTCGAGACCCAGGCCGTAGGAGTCGTCATCCGACGGATCGGCAAGGGTCGCAACACCTTCGACGGCGTCCATCGAGTAGATGCCGCGCACGGTCACGCCCGAGAACGAGCCCCTGTAGCTGACCGAGTTGCTCCAGCGCGCCTTGCTGTTCGGGGCGATGGTGGTGCCGGCATCGGCGGTCAGGACGGCGTGCGGGGAGATGCCGCTGCTGACGAGCGCGTCGTAGGTCTGGTCATAGCCAGGAGCGTACTGACGACCCAGGGCGACGGTACCGAAGGCGCCACCCAGGCCAACGAAGGCCTGACGCGCAAACGAGTTGCCCGCAGCCATGTCGGTGCCGGTGTCGATGTTGTAGCCCTGCTCCAGCACGAAGACAGCCTTCAGGCCATTGCCCAGGTCTTCGGTGCCACGGAAGCCGAGGCGGCTGCCCGACAGACCACCGCTCTGCACGCCAGTCAGGTCGTAGCCGCCCTGCTTGCCAAAACCAACGTAGGCGTCAGCGATACCGTAGATGGTCACGTTCGACTGAGCGAAGGCGGGGGCCGAAACGAGGCCGGCGACAGCCAGCGCGATCAGTTTCTTCTGCATATGTTTCTCCTCAAATTTGAAGTTGAGACCTTGGCACCTGCCTTGGCCCTACTCACCTCTCTGGCGAGAAGTTGGAGCGATTCTGCAAACCTGCCGCCGGGCTTGCAAGCATGACAACGCGAAAACGCGACATTCCGGGCTTCGGTGTTGCGGGCGTGCAACAGAACTCCCGATCACCGCCGCGCATCCAGCCTCGGCAGACCCGCATTCCATGCCAACAGCTTCTCGTCCGCCGTCACCAGTGTCGCGTTGCGCACGCCTGCGGTAGCGGCGATGAAGCGGTCTGCCGGGTCGCGATGCAGATCCGCGAACCCTGCCGCTGCCAGCACGATGCGTCCATCGAGCGCAATCTCGACCAGCCCCGCGCCCAGCAGGCCTGCCCGCCAGCTTTCCACAGCAAGCGGCAGGACGATGCGCCCCTTATCCGCAAGCATTGCGCATTCCCAGAAGCTGATCGCGCTCACCGCGACCTCGCCCGCGCGCCAGGCCTGTTCGATGCGCGCGCGCGCCTGCGGGCCGAGCGCGGCATCGTCGGCATCCATCCAGATGAGCACGTGCGTGTCGAGGACGATCACGACAGCACCGCCCAGTCATCGTCGGCGACCGGCGACACGATGTCGCCGAGGATGCGCACGCCCGGGTGCAGACCGAAGGGCGACGATGCGCGCGCCCCCTGATAGGGATGCAGCTCGGCGACGGGCTTGCCGTTCTTGGTGACGACGAGGATCTCGCCGGAGGCCGCCACCTGGTCCATCAGGGCGAGGCAGCGAGCCTTGAATTCGGAGGCCTGGATGGTTTGCATGGTCGAGCTCCTATCGGCGGCATAGATGACCATGATCATGACCATGGTTGAGCAGGAATGCAAGAAGGGCTGGAGGCAAGCAGCAGCACGGCTGCATTCAACGCCGAATTGCGCACATTTTGTACAAAAAAAGACAATTTTGGCACATCAAAGCGAAAAGGAGTCGCCACCATGCGCACCGTCGCCGCCACCGAGGCGAAACAAGGACTGGCCGGCGTGATCGACCCCTATGTCTCAAGGGACGACCGGCGTGAGTTCATCCGCATGCTCGATGGCGTCATGCAGATCGTGCCGATCATTCGCAGGGTTGCAGCCTGCCGCGATCCGCGCGACGACAAGTTCCCGGAGGTTGCGCTCGCGGGCAAAGCGGCGGCGATCATCAGCGGGGACAAGGATCTGCTCGTTCTGAACCCATGGCACGGCATTCCCATCCTGAAGCCCGCCGACTACCTCACGCGGCATCGCGCCCCTGGAACTCCCTCCGCCCCTTAGCACTCTCACGCCCCGAGTGCTAAAATGCTGCGCAAGGAGGACCCAAGCCCATGTCACAAGCCCTGACCTTTCCCGTTCCCGCCACCGGCAGCCTGGACCAGTACATCCAGAGCGTGAATCGCATGCCGATGCTCAGCGAGCAGCAGGAAGTGGATCTGGCGACACGGCTGCGCGACGACGGTGATGTCGATGCTGCGCGCCAGCTGGTGATGTCGCACCTGCGCCTGGTGGTCGCGATCGCGCGTGGCTACCTCGGCTACGGTCTGCCGCACGCCGACCTGATCCAGGAAGGCAACATCGGCCTGATGAAGGCGGTCAAGCGCTTCGACCCGGCGCGCGGCGTGCGTCTGGTGTCGTTCGCGATCCACTGGATCAAGGCCGAGATCCACGAATACGTGCTCAAGAACTGGCGCCTGGTGAAGATCGCCACCACCAAGGCGCAGCGCAAGCTGTTCTTCAACCTGCGCGGCATGAAGCAGGACAGCACCACGCTGCAGCCCGCCGAAGTGCAATCGATCGCCACCCAGCTCGGCGTCAAGCCCGAGGAGGTGGTCGAGATGGAGACACGCCTCACCGGCCGTGACATTCCGCTCGACGGCGGCAACGACGACGATGACGAGCGCTTCGCCCCCATCGCCTACCTGCCCGACCCGCACGCCGAGCCATCGGAAGCGCTGGCGCAGACGCAGCTGGCGCACCTGCAGGACACCGGCCTCAAACGCGCGCTCGCCAGCCTGGACGAGCGCAGCCGCACGATCGTGCAGCGGCGCTGGCTCGCCGAGGGCGACAGCGCCACCCTGCACGAGCTGGCCGCCGAATACGGCGTGTCGGCCGAGCGCATCCGCCAGATCGAAGCGAAGGCGATGCAGAAGATGCGGGGGATGCTGGCGGCGGTGGCGTAAGCTTCCGCGACCGGAACCTTGCGCGGCTATACTGCCTGCACCCACTGAGCAGTAATAACGGGAGGGCGGCAGGGAAGCTGGGCTCGACCTGATGAAACGCATCACGATCTCCCCCGACCAATGCGGGGGGCGCCCGTGCATCCGCGGTTTTCGCATCCGTGTTTCCGACGTGCTGAGCCAGCTGAGTGCGGGCGCGAGTCCGGCAGAGATCCTCGAGGACTACCCCGTGCTGGCGGATGCGGACATCCGCGCGGTGCTTGAATACGCCCGACAGGCTGACCACCCGGTCCTGATCGCCGCGTGAAGTTCCTCGTTGACGCGCAACTGCCCATTGCGCTTGCGCGCTGGCTTTCCGGCAAAGGGCTGGATGCTCGCCATGTCTGCGATCTTGGGCTGGACAAATCTCCCGACGCTGAGATCTGGCATCGAGCAAAGGAGGAGGGGCGCATCATCATCACGAAAGACGATGATTTTCGCCTCCTTTCAGATCGACTGGAGTGCATTCCACCTCAAGCCGTATGGGTTCGCCTCGGGAACTGCCGCAAGCAGGCCTTGATGAGTGCTTTCTAATCGGTACTGCCGCTTCTAAAAACGGCACTCGAAAGCGGCGAGCGCATCGTCGAAATACGGTGACTTGCCTCACTTCCCCGCCAGCAGTGCCTTGATGTCGGCCGCGATCACCTGCGGATCTTCGGCGTGCCGGACGTAAAGCCGCGCGCGGCCGTCCTGCCCGAAGACGTAGGTGCCTGCGGTGTGGTCGATGGTGTAGTGGCCTTGCAGGTCGCCGCTCTTGCGGTAAAACACCCGAAAATCCCTGGCGATCCCGGCGATCTTCTCCGGCGTGCCGTACATGCCGAGGAAGCGCTTGTCGAACAGCGGCACATATTCAGCGAGCAGCTCGGGCGTGTCGCGTTCGGGGTCGACGGTGACGAAGATCACCTGCACGCGGTCGGCGTCAGCGCCGAGCGCCTGCATCACCGTGCTCATGCCCGACAGCGCGGTCGGGCAGACGTCGGGGCACTGGGTGTAGCCGAAAAAGACGGTGACGACCTTGCCCTTGAAGTCGGCCAGCGTGCGCGGCTGGCCGTGGTGGTCGGTGAGGGCGAAGTTCTTGCCGTAGTCGGCGCCGGTGATGTCGGTGCTCTTGAATGCCGGCTCGGACGGGGCGCAAGCGGCGAGCAGGCCGAGGGCGAGCAGCGGGACGGCGAGGAGACGGAAAATAGCGCGGGCGATGGTGTGACGGCGTGAAAGCATGGGGCGTGCCTGTGTGTGGTGTTCTATCAGCGACGGATGATAGTCCGCCTTGCAGGGCCGGGTCAGCCGATGTGCGACGGATCTTCGCATGGCACAAGGACTTTCACGGCAGGCTTCAGGACCGGTCGAGCGAGGCGCTCAGCCGGCGCTTGAGCAAGCGCATCACGCCCCCGAGCAGCGGCAGCTTTTCGTACAACTCCTCGGCGGCATCCCAGTAATCGCGGTGCAGCACGACCCGGCCGTCGGCGTCGAAGCGCAGATACGTGACGCCGCGCACCGTCAGCGCGCGCCCGCGCAGCGCAAAGTGGAATTCCCAGCCCAGCATCGCTTGCTCGCCCTGCTCGATGCAGTCGGTGACCACGAAGCGCGGAGCGTCGGTAGTGGCGAACATGTGCGCAAAGATGCCGCGGATGTCGGCGGTGCCGGCGACCTCGTTGAAGGGGTCCTTGAAGCGGGCGCCGGGGGCGTAGAGCGCATCGAGCGCCGCGAGGCTGTCCGGAGTGAGGGTTTCGTAGAAGTGCGCGAGGCGCCCTGCAGGCGTTTGCCGTGGGAGCGGGCTTGCCCGCGAAGGTTCTGCCTGCGTGGCTGCGTTCGCGGGCAAGTCCGCTCCCACACTGGATGTGCCCGGGGTCGATGAGCACGGGGTCAATGTGCCCAGGGGCGTGTGGTGCGGGAGGTAGGGCTCGGTCATGGCGCGCAGATTCACAAGCCGGTGGCGCGACGGATCAGCGCGAAATAGACGCGCCGCGGCAGCCATTGCAGCAGCTTCAGCACGCGCGTGAAGCGCTTCGGGAAGTGGATCTCGAAATCACCGCGCGCGAAGCCGTCGACGATCGCCTCGGCCGCCTGCGCCGGCGTCTGCAGCGCGGGCATGGCGAAATCGTTCTGCGCGGTCAGCGCCGTGGCGACGAAGCCGGGGTTGATCAGGAACACGTCGATGCCGCGCGGGGCGAGGTCGAGATGAAGGATCTCGGCGAAGTTGATCAGCGCGGCCTTGGACGGGCCATACACCGTCGCCTTCGGCAGCCCGCCGTAACCGGCAACGCTGCCGACCAGCGCGATGGCGCCATGGCCTTGCGCGAGCAGCGTCGGCAGCACGGCGGCGGTGCCGCTCATGGTGCCGATGAGGTTGGTGGCGAGCGTTTCGCGCACGGCGTCTGGGGTCAGCTCCCAGGCGCGCAGCGGGCGGTAGGTGCCGGCATTGAACACAACGAGGTCGACGCCGCCCCAGGCTGCGAGCAGTTGGTCGCGTGCCCGTTCAACCTCACCGTCGCGGGACAGATCGAGCGGGAGCGCGAGTGCGCCTGTGAGAGCGGTCGAGCTGGCGCCAGCAGCAGCGTCGCAGGCTGCGGACACTGCGCGCAGCCGCGCCTCGCCGCGCGCCGACAGCGCCAGCCTCGCCCCCCGGCGGGCGAGCTCGCGCGCGAGCGCCTCTCCGATGCCCGACGAGGCGCCGACGATCCACACCCGCCTGCCGGCCCAGTCGCAGATCGGCGTGTTGAGCGGTGCACACAGACGCCGCAGCATGCCCGCGCCGCCGCTCATCCCGGCGCCCGCTTGACGAAGCTCAGCGTGACCTCGCCGAGGCGGAAACCAAACTTGCTCATCAGCGAACGGTTGAGCATCACCTTGTCGTCCATCAGGAACATCCAGTCGTCGAAGTCGACGTTGTACACCTTGCCGTCCACCGGCAGCGCGAGCACGTAGCGCCAGCGCAGCGCGTTGCCCGCCGCTTCGCCGGCAGCCTCGCCGACCACGTCGTCGGCGCGGCCGCTGTAGCGCCCTTCACCCAGACGGGTGATGGTCCACACCCGGCGCTGGGTGCTGCCGTCGGAATAGGTGAAGCGCTCGTCGAGCGTGCCGACCTCGCCCTGCCAACTGGCCTCGATCAGCACATGGAAGCGCTTGACCACCTTGCCCGAGCGGTCCTGGAACATGCCCCAGGCGTCGAGCGTGCCGTTGAAGTAGTCGCGCAGTTCGAGCACGGGCTTTTCCGCGCGGTAGTCGTCGATATCCACGGTGCTGCACCCCCACAGCCCGAACAGGGCCACAAATAACAAGCAGAAACGTTTCATCCCTCACCTCCTCGGCAAACAGCCGCCGCCAACGGCGGAGCAACGGGCAGCGCGGGCTCGATCAAGCCGCGCCAGCGCCACAACAGCGCAATCGCGCCGAACTTGAGCATCACCGGCACGAAGCCATACACGCCCGCGAGCGCGGCGGTCGCCGCCGCGTCACGCGCACCGGGTGCATAACCGAGCACGGCGAGCAGCGGCAGCGCCAGGCCGGCGGCGAGCGCCAGGTTGGCCTTGGTGACGAAGTTCCACCAGCCGAAGCAGGCGCCGGCCTCGAGCGGCGCAGCCTGGCCTTTCGCTCGCAGCTCCGCTCGGCCTTCCGCTCGCCCCTTCGCTCCCCCTTCCGCTCGCGCATCCGAATTCGCGTCCGCATACCCATCCGAATTCACTGCCGCTCGCCCACCCGAGCCCGGCTCGGCGTGCCCGTCCGCGCGCCGCTCCGTGCGGCTGCGCGCGAGCAAGTCGGCGAGCAGCGAGGGCGGCAGGCTGAGGTCGGCGCCGAGCGCGAGACCCGAGAGCACGCAAATGAGGCCGTAGGCGAGCAGATCCCCACCACCGAGCAATCCCGCCCAGGCGAACACGGCCACCGCCAGCACCATGCTGGCCAGCCAGGCGCGCAGCTTGCCGACGCGCTGCGACACCCTCACCCACAGCGGCAGGCTGGCCGCCGCGGCGACGAAATAGAGCACCAGGAAGAGGCCGGCGAGCTCAGCCGCCTGCAGCACGTCGGCGACGAAGAACAGCACGGTGGCCGAAGGGATCGCCGCGGCGATGCCGTTGGCCGCGAACACCGCGAGCAGGCGCGCGAAGGCTGGCTCGCCGAGCGCGGCGCGCAAGCCCGTCCATACCGGTACCGTTCCCGCGCGCACGGCCGGCGGCGCCGGCGCGCGCCACAGCGTCCACAACCCGAAACCGGCGAGCAGGGGCAGGAAGACCCAGGCCAGTCTCGCCAGCCCAATAGCCTCGCCAGAAGCCGCCGCCGAGTTCGCAACCACACCCCCGGCGCCCTCGCCTGCGCCTCGCCCGACGTCGTGGCCGCCCACCTCGCCGACCACCGCCTCCTCGCCCACCGCCGGAAGCGCCGCGGAGATCTCATCGCCCGCCCCCAGCACACCCGGCAACGCCGCCGCCAGCACCACGCCCACCAGCGCGAACGCCTCGCGGCTGGCGACGAAGCGCGTACGCGCCGCGGGCGTGGTACCGACCTCCGCCCCCCACGCGTTGTAGGCGATGGTCGCCACCGAATACGCCAGCGACACCAGCACGAGCAGCGCAAACAGCCACAGCGCACCCGCGCCGGCCGGTGGCGCCAGCAGGCCGACCATGCCCGCGCCCAGCACCGGCAGCGCAAGCGCGATCCATAGTCGACGCCGCGGCAGGCGGTCGTTGGCCCAGCCGATCAGAGGATCGGTGACGGCATCGACCACGCGCGCGGCCAGCAGCACCGCGCCGACCAGCGCCAGCGACAGGCCCAGCCCTTCGGTGTAGAGCCGCGGCACATGGACGTAGATCGGCAGCGCGGCGAACGCCAGTGGCAGGCCGAGCGCGCCGTAGGCCACGAGCTCGGACGTACGCAGCGCACGCTCGTTGGATGCGTCCGGATTGGCCGGACCGGGCGCGGGCGATTCCGGATCAACGCCGAATGTGCCTTCTGCGGCCCGGGCGGTGGAATCGCGTGCCGACCCTTCCGTCCGCGAGAACCCCCCGCCATCGCAGGGCGTGCCACGCGCGTCGGCGTTCATCGCTCGGCGTCCGCCAGCCCGAGCAACTGCGCGCGCAATTGCGGTTCGCGCGTGCGCGGGTCGAGCCAGATGGCGAAGAAGGCGCGAGCCAGATCTGGGTCGCGGATCTCGCCGCTCGGCTCGCCCTGGTGCCAGAACCGCGCGCCCTCGCCCGGACGGTGCAGCGCAGCGAGTGTGTCGCCCGCCTCCACCGAGGGCAAAGCGGCGGCGAGTGCCTCGCCCCAGCGCGCAAGCAGGGCCTCATCGGAGACACCGAGGCGGCGTATCTCGTCGAGGCTGACAGACACCAGGCGCTCGCTGCTGATCGCACGCGCATAGCGGATCGACAGCGCGTGCGCGTCGCCCACCGCCGCCTCGCCGCGCGCACGCGCCCACAGCGCGGCGTCGTAGAGCTTGAAGCCAAGCCAGCGCATCTCCCCGCCGCCGACGCGGTCGAGTTCGGGGTGCTGCGCCGCCACGGCGGGCGGCAGGACGACGGCGAACGCAGGAAAACTGAGCGCAAGACAGAGGGCAAGGATGCAGGCCGCGCGATGGGGTACGGGCCGGCTTTTCGCGGGCAAGCCCGCTCCCACAGCAAGGCGGCTGATCGCAGGCAAAACCGCCCCCCGAGCAACGCGGCCGCCGTCAGGCATGGCTGATGTCCCGGCAAGCCGCAAAGCGTGCTCGTGCCCGTGGGAGCGGGCTTGCCCGCGAACGGACTGCGCCCGGAACATCACCGCGCCCCCAACCCACCACCGGCATGCGCAAACACGTAGTGATGCACGTCGATGTCCCCGGTCTCGAAGCCCGCCTCGCAGTACGACAGGTAGAAGCGCCACATGCGCAGGAAGCGCTCGGGGAAGCCCTGTGCGCGCACCGCGGCGGACTGTGCCTCGAAGGCCCGATGCCAGTGCGCCAGCGTGCGCGCGTAGTCGCGGCCGAAGGCGAAATCGCCCACCACGTCCAGCCCCACCCTCTGCGCCTGCTGCGCCACCGCGCCCGGGCTGGGCAGCATGCCGCCGGGGAAGACGTGGCGCTGGATGAAGTCGGTGCCACGCCGGTAGCGCGCGAACAGCGCGTCGTCGATGGTGATCGCCTGCACCACGCAGCGCCCGCCCGGCTTCAACAGCGCCGACAACTGCGCGAAATAGGTCGGCCAGAAGCGCTCGCCCACCGCCTCGATCATCTCGATCGACACCACGTGGTCGTACTGGCCGCGTACGTCGCGGTAGTCGCACAGCTCGAGGTCCACCCGGTCGGCAAAGCCGCCGCGCTCGGCGCGCGCGCGGGCGAACTCGAGCTGCGAAGGCGACAGCGTGATGCCGAGCACCTTGCAGCCGAATTCGGTGGCGGCGACCTCGGCGAAGCCACCCCAGCCGCAGCCGACTTCGAGGATGGTCTGCCCCGGCTGCGCGCCGAGATCGCCGAGGATGCGGCGGTACTTGCGCAACTGGGCATCGGCCAGCGACTCGTCCGCCGACGCGAACACCGCCGCCGAATACGTCATGGTCGGGTCCAGCCACAGCGCGTAGAAGTCGTTGCCGAGGTCGTAGTGGGCCTCGATGTTGCGGCGCGAGCCGGTACGCGTGTTGGCGCGCAGCAGGTGCTGCAGGCGGTGGCCGAGCAGACGGAACAGGCGCCCGTAGATCGCGCCCTGCAGCCGGCCGCGATTGGCCGACAGCAGGCGCAGCAGCGCGGTGAGGTCGTCGGTGTCCCACAGGCCATCCATCCAGGCCTCGCCGAAGCCGATGTCGCCGCGTGCGAGCACCTCGTCGAACACGGCGTGGTCGCGCACCCGCAGGTGAGCGACGAGCGGGCCGTGACCGGCGCGCACGCGCAGGCCGTCGGGCAGCTCCACCGCGAGCGCGCCGCCGTCGAGGCGGTCGAGCATCTCCAGGCACAGCCGCGTGGCGCGCGGCATGCGGGACAGGCGCAGGCCGGCGATCGGCTGCAGGGCGTGGTCGAGTGCGTTCATCAGGTGGTCTCCTCGATCGGGGGTGGCGGCTTGCGGAAGAAGCTCACCCGCCGCAGCGCAAGGCGCAGCGCCTGCCAGTGGATACGGGCAACGACGCCCAGGGTCATGAAGGGTTGGCGCGCGAGCCATTTGCGCATCGCGCCGCCGTCGAGCGCCTGCGCGCGGCCGGACAGGCGGGTGGAAAGCTTCAGTTCGCCGCCGTCCCACAGGTCGATCGACACCGCATGCACCGCGCCGCGCTGCTCGAAGCGGAAGCGGTATTCGCCGCGCACCGGGAAGAAGGGCGAGACGTGGAAGCACTTGGTGGCGCGCAACTCGTCGCCCGACACGATCGGGCGCTGGTCGGGGTGGTGCACCAGATAGTTGTGACGCTCGCCGAAGGTGTTGCTGACCTCGGCCAGCACCACGCGCAGGGCGCCGGCGCGGTCGTGGCAGAACCAGAAGCTGACCGGGTTGAACACGAAGCCGAAGATGCGCGGCATGGTCTGCAGCACGATCTCGCCGTCGCAGATTTCCGCCAGGCCCTGCCCGTGCAGCAGCGCGTGGATCCAGGGCAGCAGCGGCGAGCCGTCGCGCGCGCCGTGATCGCGGTTGCGGAAAGTGAACACGCTGGCGCGCTCGATGCCGAGCAGCGGCGCACGCAGGGCGTCGAGCTTCGACAGCGGCAGGCGCAGGAAGGCGGTCGGGTAGATGAAGCGGTTGTGCGCCTGGACGTGGCGCTCGTGCATCACGGCGCCGAAGCACACCGCGGGCTGGAGCGCAGCCGCGGCCGGGCGGGGATCGGCAGACGCTCCCTGCAGCGAGTCGCCCGCCACGGGCAGCGACGCGTCCACCTGCCGGGCGGCAGTCATCAGGCCGCCGCCTCCAGCGGCGTAGGCTGCTGCACGGTGGGGGCCTGCACACGGCCGCGGCGCCAGGGGACCTCGACCCCCATCGCCTCCACCACCGCAACCGCCGACTTGAGACCATCTTCATGGAAGCCGTAGCCGGTCCATGCGCCGGCAAACCAGCTCCGGTTGCGGCCCTGCAGCGCGGGCAGCGCGGCCTGGGCGTCGATGGCGCCGTGGTCGAACACCGGGTGCGAATACTCGATGCGGCGGAGGGTGTGGGCGGCGGCCGGTTCGGTGAAGGGGTTCAGCGACACCACCACCGGCGTCTCAAAGGGCAAGGGCTGCAGGCGATTGATGAGATAGCTCACCGACACCGGACGCGCGTCGGGCGCGCCCTTGCCGGCGAGATAGTTCCACGCCGACCACACCTTCCGCCGGCGCGGCAGCAGCGCGGGGTCGGTGTGCAGGTACGCGACATTGGGCTGGTAGCGCACCGCGCCGAGGATGCGGCGCTCTTCCGCCGTGGCCTCGCTGCCGAGGATGGCGAGGGTCTGGTCGCTGTGGCAGGCGAATACGACCTCGTCGAAGTGCTCCGGCCCGGCTGCGGTGTGCACCCAGACGCCGCCGGCGTTGCGCACCACGCGGCGCACCGGTGCATTCACCCGCAGGTCGTCCACGCGCACCAGCATCTTCCTGACGTAGCTGCGCCCGCCGCCCTTCACCGTCATCCACCTGGGCCGATCGAAGACCTGCAGCAGGCCGTGGTTGTGGCAGAACTGCACGAAGGTGGCGAGCGGGTAGGCGAGCATCGCGCGCGTCGGGCACGACCAGATCGCCGCAGCCATCGGCAGCAGATACCAGTCGCGAAAGGCCTGCGAGTAGCCCTCGATGGCCAGGTAGTCGCCGAGCGCGAGCGCAGGCATCGTGCCCTCGCGCGCCATGCGCGTGGTCTCGCGGTTGAAGCGCAGGATGTCGCGCAACATGCCGAGGAAGGCGGGGCGAACGAGGTTCGAACGCTGCGCGAACACGGTGCCAAGGTCGGAACCCGCCCACTCGAGCTCGGGCTCGGCGAGGCTGAGGCCGAAGCTCATCTCGGTCTCCACCGCGTCGACCTGCAGCAGCGCGAACAGCGCGCACAGGTTGGGGTAGGTGCGGCGGTTGAAGACGAGGAAGCCGGTGTCCACCGGATGGGTGAGACCGTCCACCGTGACGTCGATGGTGTTGGTGTGGCCGCCGACGTAACTGCCCGCTTCGAACAAGGTGACGCGGTGCTGCGCTGCGAGCAGCCAGGCCGAGGACAGGCCGGCGATGCCGCCGCCGATCACGGCGATGCGCCGGCCATGCCCGTCCTTGCCAGCGCCGCTGCCCTCGCCGCCGAAGCCCGCCAGGCGCTCGATCTCCCCCATCTTCATGGCGTCACTCCGCCGCGTTCTCGCCCTCGATCAGGGCGTACGCGGAATGGTTGTGGATGGACTCGAAGTTCTCCGACTGCACCGACCACGCGGCGATGCGGGCGTCGGCGCGCAGGCGCAGCGCAATGTCGCGCACCAGGTCCTCGACGAACTTGGGGTTGTCGTAGGCGCGCTCGGTGACCCATTTCTCGTCGGGGCGCTTGAGCAGGCCGAAGACCTCGCAAGAAGCCTCCTCTTCGGCCATGCGCACCAGCTCGCGCAGGCCGAGGTCGCCGCGCAGCGTGGCGCTGAGCGTGATGTGCGAGCGCTGGTTGTGCGCGCCGTAGGCCGAGATCTTCTTCGAGCAGGGGCACAGGCTGGTCACCGGCACCACCGCCTGCAAGGTGCTGCGGGTATCGCCGCCTTCGAGCTTCTCGACGATCACGCAGGCGTCGATGTCGAGCAGGCTATCGACGCCGGAGACCGGCGCGGTCTTCTTCATGAACCACGGAAAGCGCGCCTCGATGCGGCCGCTGGTCGCCTCGAGGCGGACCAGCATGTCAGCAAAGAGGCCGCGCAGGCCGTCTAGGTCGAGCGCGTCACGCTGGGCCTCGAGCAACTCGACGAAGCGCGACATGTGCGTGCCCTTCACGTCGGCCGGCAGACCGACGGTCATCTCGAGGGTGGCGACGGTGTGCTGCACGCCACCGTCTACATCACGCATCGACATCGGGTAGCGCAGGCCGCGCACACCGACGCGCTGGATGACGAGCGCGCGATGATCTGCGCTGGACTGGACGTCGGGCAGGAAGAACTTTTCCGGGGCGTTCATGAGTGGTCCTTATGCTTGATGGGGAGGGCGCGCAGCGGGAGGTCGGGGCGATGCACGAAAAGCAGCAGATCAAGGGGCTCAATCGACTTGCTGTCCACGACAGCAGTTTTGGCCTGCGCAGCGACGGCAAGGGCCTGCGGCGCCACCACAGGCGCCTCAGCGCGCGCCTTCATGGGCATTGCGGCTGCCACAACGATGGCGAACAGCATGCCGGTGCGCCTCGGGAGCATCTTCGCGTTCATGGCTGTGTCCTGGACAAGAGTGGATGACGATTGAACGATAGGACAGCCCCAGCTCACTGTCAAGGCTTTGTCCAGGACAAACATGAAATTCGATGCATGCGTGCCCGTGCGCCACAGTTGCCGTCGCCGCGACGGATGCCACGCCCCAACCCGCTCATACAGTATTACGCTTGCTGCAAGAGCCCTCCGAGGACCCGCCCCTGGACACGATCGCACTCACCCCCTTCAACACCTTCGCCGGACTGGCGGGGGGCATCGGCCTCTTCCTGCTCGGCATGCACATGCTCACCGAAGGCCTCAAGCTCGCCGCCGGCCGCGCGCTCGAGGGCCTGCTCGAGCGCGGCACCGCCACCCCGCTGCGCGGCCTCGGCGCCGGCATGACGATGACCGCGCTGGTGCAGTCCTCGACCGCCGTCACCGTGGCCAGCATCGGCTTCGTCAACACCGGCCTGCTGTCGCTGCAGAACGCGATGTGGGTGATCTTCGGCTCCAACGTCGGCACCACGCTCAACGCCTGGCTGGTCGCGGCGCTCGGCTTCAGCTTCAGGATCGACGCCTTCGCGCTGCCCTTCGTCGGCTTCGGCGCGCTGCTGATGCTGGCCGGGCGCACCGTGCGCCAGCGCGCGCTCGGCCAGGCGCTGGCGGGCTTCGGCGTGCTCTTCCTCGGCATCGACGTGCTCAAGGACACGTTCTCGGTTTTCGGCGCGACCATGAACCTGCAGGACCACATCGCCCCAGGCTTTACCGGCTGGCTGGTGCTGGTCGGCATCGGCATCCTGCTGACGGTGCTGATGCAGGCCTCGGGCGCGGTGATCGCCATCATCATCACCGCCGCGCAGGGCGGGCTGATGTCGATCGAGGCGGCGTGCGCGATGGTGATCGGCACCAACATCGGCACGACCTCGACCGCGATCCTGTCGGCGCTCGGCGCCACCTCGAACGCGCGCCGGCTGGCCGCCACCCATGTGCTGTTCAACCTCGTCACCGGCGCGGTGGCGATCCTGCTGCTGCCGCTGCTGATCGGGCTGCTCGGCCTGCTGCGCGCGTGGTTCGAGCAGCCGGCGACGCCGGCGGTGATGATCGCGATGTTCCACAGCGCCTTCAACCTGCTCGGCGTGCTGCTGATGGTGCCGCTGGCGCGGCCGCTGCTGCGCTACCTGGCGGACCATTTCCGCAGCCGTGAGGAAGAGATCGCCCACCCCCGCCACCTTGACGCGCCCTCGCTGGCGGTGCCCGACCTGGCGCTGCGCGCGCTGCGCCTGGAGCTCGGTCGCACGCAGTCATTCGCGGTGACGGCGCTCACCGCCGCCACCCGTGTGCCGCCCGACGAACCCTGGATCGAGCGCCAGGCGAGCGCACTCGACGCGCTGGCGCCGGCAATTACGGACTATGTGCGCAAGCTGAGCGCGATGCGCCTGCCGCCCACCCTGGTGGAGGCGCTGGCGCACAGCCTGCGCGCGCTGCAGTACCAGGAGAGCGCGGTAATCGCGGTGCGCCAGGCCTGCGCGCTGGCGACCACCTTGGGGATGCCGCCAGGCACCGAGCTGGAGCCGGTCGCGGTCGCCTTCCGTCAGGCCACTGGCGCGCTGGCGGCAAGCGCCGACGCCGCACGCGACGATTTCTCTGCGGCGGCGGTGGAAGTCCGGCTCGAAGAGACCGAGCTGCGCTACCAGGCCTTCAAGGAGACCCTGCTGCTGGAGGGTGCGCACGCCCGCCTGGACATCCGCGCAATGCAGGACTGGCTGCGCCTGGCGAGCCTGGAGCGACGTGCGATCGAGCAGGTGGCCAAGGCTGCGCGCATGCTCGCCGTGCTCGACGGCGACCTCACGCCACAACAGGCCGCCGACGCAGGCGGGCATGCGGAAGGGAACGGAGCGGAGTGAGCGGCTACGCCCAACCCTATTTGTCCTGGACAAAAAACAATCACCCGCCTAACATCAGCTCATGGAATCTTGCTTTCAAACCTTCTGACCCGTCACCGATGAACGCCCCCACCTCACCCGAAGCCGCCTTCAGCATTGCCGCCGTCGAGCGTGATACCGGCCTCGCCAAGGACACCCTGCGGGTGTGGGAGCGTCGCTACGGCTTCCCGGCGCCTGCGCGTGATGCCAATGGCGAGCGCCTTTACCCACCCGAGCAGGTCGAAAAACTGCGCCTGATCCGGCGCCTGCTCGATCATGGCCGGCGCCCCGCCGGCATCGTCGGCGCCAGCGCGGAGGAGCTCGCAGCGATGCTCGACAGCTGCCTGTGCCCGCAGGCCACGGCCACGGCCGCGGGGCGCGAGGACGGGCTGCTGCAGCTGGTGCGCCTGCACCGCAGCGTGGAACTCAACGCCGCCCTGCGTCAGGCGCTGATGAAGCAGGGGCTGCAGCGCTTCGTCGCTGACACGGTCGCGCCCCTCGCCGCCGCGGTGGGCGAAGCCTGGATGCGGGGCGAAGTGGAGGTGCCCGAAGAGCACCTGTTTACCGAGCAGGTCCAAAACGTGCTGCGCAGCGCCATCGGCGCACACGCCACGCTCGGCGGGCGGCCGCGGGTGTTGCTCACCACCTTCCCCGAAGAAGATCACGTGCTCGGCCTGCTGATGGCCGAGGCGATGCTGGTCCCCGAGGGCGCCGCCTGCCTGTCGCTCGGCACCCGCACGCCGCTGGCGGACATCCGCAGCGCGGCGGTCGGCGGCGACTTCGACATCGTCGGCCTGTCGTTCAGCATCGCCTATCCGGCCCGGCAGGCGATCGACGGCCTGCTCGAGCTGCGCGCGATGATGCCCGACAGGGTCGCGATCTGGGCGGGTGGTGCCGCAGTGCGCGACAAGCAGAAGCGCCTGCCCGGCATCGAGGTCGTTGGCGGCCTCGACGACACCCTGGCGGCCCTGCAGGCGTGGCGACAGGCGCACCCCTGAAAGCAGCGCTTTCGTCCCCCACCGGCAACTCCGCGGGATGTTCCGGGCTCATGACAGGGAAAACTTCACGGCATCGACGAGGGTCGGCCCTGTAGAATCGCCGCCGCATATTCACACCGTCACGCGCGCACGCCAGGGCATGCGGGTTTCGGCCGGATACGCCACCGCCCTCGTTTCCAGAAAGGAGTCATGCCATGAAGGGACTTTCCAAGGGAAGTCTGTTTTTCTGCGCCCTGATGAGCGCAGCAGCAAGCCCTGTGTTCGCGGAGCAACTGGTCGACGCGACCAAGCCGGAGCGCCTCTACGAGATCGCCCGGGGGTTCGGCTCCGCGGAGCTCGACAAGGACAGTCAGGGCGATCCGCGCATCAGCGGCAGGCTCGACGGCACGAAGTACGGCATCTATTTCTACGGCTGCGTGAAGGGGGCCGATTGCGACGACATCCAGTTCTCGGCCAGCTGGAGCGGCCCGAAGATCTCGATGGAAAAGATCAACGAGTGGAACCGGGCAAAACGCTTCGGCAAGGCTTACCTCGACAAGGATGGTGATCCCAACCTGGAAATGGAGGTGAACCTCGACTATGGCGTGAGTTCAAAGAACATCGAGGACTCCTTCAATTGGTGGTCCAAGGCGCTCAAGGAGTTCAAGAAGGTCGTACTCGAGGAATAGGGGACTCGCCTCCGGGAGTCGGCGATTCCAGGTCGCAATCAAGCCGCCTCGTCGGAGGCGACCCCGCGCGATAAAATGGCGACCATGCTCACCGACCCTTCCACCCTGCCCGCCACGCCACGCCCAGCGTCCGTCACGTTCTCCGAGCGCGCCGGCGAAACCTTGTCCGACGCTGCACACCGCGTGCTCGAGCACGTCTTCGGCTATCCGCTCTTTCGCGGTGCGCAGCAGGAGGTCGTCGAGCATGTCGCCGCCGGCGGCGACGCGCTGGTGCTGATGCCCACCGGCGGTGGCAAATCGCTGTGTTACCAGATCCCGGCGCTACTGCGCCACGGCACCGCGATCGTGGTGTCGCCGCTGATCGCGCTGATGCAGGACCAGGTGAGCGCGCTGGTCGAAGCCGGCGTCAACGCCGCCTTCCTCAACTCCAGCCTGGACGCCGAGCGCGCGCGCGCGGTCGAGCGCGCGCTCTACGCCGGCGAGCTCGAACTGCTCTACGTCGCCCCCGAGCGCCTGATGACGCCGCGCTTCCTCGACCAGCTCGACCACCTGCGCGACACCGGCCGCCTGGCGCTGTTCGCGATCGACGAGGCGCACTGTGTGTCGCAGTGGGGCCACGACTTTCGCCCGGAATACCTGCAGCTCTCGATCCTGCCCGAGCGCTATCCGTCGATCCCGCGCATCGCGCTAACCGCCACCGCCGACCGCCAGACCCGCGAGGAGATCGCCGAGCGCCTCAAGCTCACCCACGCGCGCCGCTTCGTCGCCAGCTTCGACCGCCCCAACATCCGCTACACCATCGTCGAAAAGAACGACCCGCGCCGCCAGTTGCTCGACTTCATCCGCGAGGAGTGCCCCGGCCAGGCTGGCATCATCTATTGCCTGTCGCGACGCAAGGTTGAAGAAACCGCGGCCTGGCTGCAGGAGCAGGGGCTCAACGCCCTGCCCTACCACGCCGGCATGACGCAGGACATCCGCGCCGAACACCAGACCCGCTTCCTGCGCGAGGACGGCCTGATCATGGTGGCGACGATCGCCTTCGGCATGGGCATCGACAAACCCGACGTGCGCTTCGTCGCGCATCTGGATTTGCCGCGCTCGATCGAGGGCTACTACCAGGAGACCGGCCGCGCCGGGCGCGACGGCCTGCCGGCGCAGGCGTGGATGGCCTGGGGCGCGCAGGACGTGGTGCAGCAGCGGCGCATGATCGACGAATCGGAGGCGGGTGAGGAGTTCAAGCGCCTGGCGCGCAACCGGCTCGACGTGCTGGTCGGCCTGGTCGAAGCCACCAACTGCCGCCGCCAGCACCTGCTCGCCTATTTCGGCGAGGCGTCCACGCCCTGCGGCAACTGCGACAACTGCCTCAATCCGCCGCAGACCTGGGACGCCACCGAAGCCGCGCGCAAGGCGCTCTCCTGCGTGTATCGCACCGGCCAGCGCTTCGGCGCCGGCCACCTGATCGACGTGCTGCGCGGCGAGCTCACCGAGAAGGTCATCGAGCGCGGCCATCAGGACATCACCACCTTCGGCATCGGCAGCGAGTTCGACGAGAAGCGCTGGCGCACGGTGTTTCGCCAGCTGGTGGCGCGCGAGCTGGTGGCGGTGGACCACGAGCGCTACAACGCGCTGCGCCTCACCGACGCCGCCCGCCCGCTGCTGCGCGGCGAGGCCGAGTTCCACCTGCGCCTGGAGCGCGAGCGCAGCCGCAGCCGCGTCAAGCGACGCAGCGCCGCAGCGCTGGAGATCCCGGACGGCATCCCCACCACCCTGTTCGACCGCCTGCGCGCCTGGCGCTTCGCCACCGCCAGGGAACGCAACGTGCCCGCCTACGTGGTGTTCCAGGACGCCACCCTGCGCGAGATCGCCATCGCCCGCCCGCACACCCTGGCCGCACTCGCCGGCATCAGCGGCGTCGGCGACCGCAAGCTGGAAGCCTATGGCGAAGCGATCCTGCAGATCGTGGCCGACGCGGGGTGAGCGCGGGCATCCTGCCTCACAGGAAAGGCCGGCCCGCCCCACGCCGCGGAGTGGGCCGGATCACGGCGGCGATCAATGGAGTCACCTCACCCCTTTGATTCACCCCTTTACTTCGGAAACGTTTCAGGCGGCAGCCTGAAGCGAACCGTCTTCGCGACGACGGCGCATCGCCGCGAGCCCGAACATCCCGAGACCGAGCAGAGCTAGACTAGCAGGCTCCGGCACCGTCCCACCCTGGCACGCCGGGTCGGTCGGATTCAAGGTGCAGAAATCAAGGATCTCCTGCAACTTCGACTGGGCAAAGTCATCGACAAATTCGGAAACGACCGTTTGATTGGTCGTGTTCAGCCCGTTGAGGTCGTAGACGTTGCCGCCGTTGGCGTCGGCAAGCGGTTTGTAAGAAGTGATCGTATTCTGGTTTCGGAGGACCGCGTTGAACAGGGCATTGTTGTCGTCGAGCAAATCATCGGCGATCACCCGGGTCACCGCAAAGCCACCAACTGCACCACGCGCGATGGTGTCGCCATTGGACGGCTCGTCGGTGAAGATGATGATGTTCTTGACCGCGTCGCCACGGAAACTGAACAGCGAACTCTGGCCGTCGAGCGCGTTCAGCGCGAAGGCGGTCGCTGTGTAGCCGGGCTCGGTGCCCCCGTTGATCAGCAGTCCCTGCGCCGCGATCGCGAAGGCGGCCGAGTCCGTCAGGTTCGTCAACATGCGCGGCGCGGGGCTCGAACTTCCATATCCCACCAGACCGTAGCGGGCATCGATGCCCCCCGCGGAAAGGATAGACGCGAACTGGCCGATGTTGTTGCGCAGGTTGGCCTGCACGTTGCCCATCGAGCCGGACTCGTCGACCAACATGATGATGTCGGTCTTGATGAACGCTGCGTTGGCTGCAGCACCGAACCCCGTAAGCACGGCAACCGCGGTTGCCGCAACAAGCTGCTTCGTTTTCATTTCCCTCTCCTGAGTTTTGGTCCTGGTAGCCGATCCCCACCACCCGGCGATCGACGCAGGACTCCACAAGCAAGACTCAGGCCATGTATATTTTAATGATTAATCTCAGCGACTTAAGCAAAATTCCCAGAACCAGAAGGGCCTGGATGTAAAAAATGCCGACGATCACGGGCCACCACCGGCTCGATTGAGGCCTGTGGCAAACACATGGCGCGGGTGTTCGAAACGGGTTTATCCGCGCCATCGCGGGTGCGCGCAGCGCCTGCGCGCACCTGCACGGCGCACTCCGACAGGTGCTAGCATTCTGCCGCGCAGACGCCTAACCCTGCGCCCTCAGCCGCGCGGCGCCACCCGGGGCCGGGAGGCGCCGACCTCAACCCACGGCGCCCAGCCCGAACTTCAGGTAGTGATCGGCCAGCAGCAGCAGGAACAGCAACATCAGGTGGGTGATCGAGAAGCGGAAAGTGCGGACCGCGGTGTCGGCACGGGGGGCAAACCTGAGCCGCCAGGCGTGACGCAGGAACTGCAGGTTCAGCACCAGGCTGCCCGCGAGATAAAGCAGCCCGCTCATCCCCACCAGGTAGGGCAGCAGGCACACCGCGAGCAGCAGCACGGTGTACAGGAGCACCAGCGTGCGGGTGAACGCGATGCCGTGGGTGACCGGCAGCATCGGCAGCCCGGCGCGGCGGTAGTCCTCGACGCGGTGGATGGCGAGCGCCCAGAAGTGCGGCGGCGTCCACGTGAAGATGATCATCATCAGCAGCAGGGCCTCGGCACCCACCGTCCCGGTCATCGCCGTCCACCCGAGCACCGGCGGCAGCGCGCCGGCGACGCCGCCGATGACGATGTTCTGGGGCGTGGCGCGCTTCAGGAACACGGTATAGACCACCGCGTAGCCGAACAGGCCGGCCAGGGTCAGCACCGCAGTCAGCGCGTTGACCGCCACCAGCAGCAGCACGAAGCCCGCCGCGGCGAGCGCGAAGGCGAAGCTCACCGCCTGCGCGTTGCGCAGGCGCCCGGTGGGCAGCGGGCGCAGCCGGGTGCGTGCCATGCGGGCGTCTATCTTCTGGTCGAGCACGTGGTTGAAGGCCGCCGCCGCGCCCGACACCATGGCGATGCCCAGGCTCGCCACCGCCATCAGGGCGAGGTTGGGCAGGCCGTCGCTCGCGAGCATCATGCCCACCCAGGCGGTGAGCACCAGCAGCGCAACCACGCGCGGCTTGGTGAGCTGCCAGAAGGCGCGGCCGAGCGCGAGCGCCTCGCTCAGGCTGGCAGCCGCTGTCGGAATCCGCTTGTAGCCGTCCATGTCCGTCTCCCCCCTGTATTTATGCGGCCGCGTGCGCCGTTGATGTCGGCCGCGGTACGCCACGGCGCTGCCCGGCAGACGCATGCAGCTGCCGGATCAGCAGCACCAGCGTGGCGAGCAGGCAGGCCGCGGTGAGGTTGTGGGCGACCGCGTTGAAGAGTGGCACCTGGCCGAGCACGTTGATCAGGCCGAGCGTCACCTGCAGCGCCAGCAGCACACCGACCCCTACCGCCAGCCGGCGCAGGCGTGCGCCCAGCGCATGGCGCCAGCACAGCAGCACCAGGCTGGCGAGCACCCCTGTGGCGATGAGCGCGCCGATGCGGTGCAGCACGTGGATGCTCATGCGTGCGTCGTAGGGCAGCACGCCGAACTCGTAGCTCTCGTGGCCGAGCGGCAGGCTGAAGGCGGCGCGCAGCGAGAACTGCGCGCTCCAGCCGCTTTCGCAAATGGGTAGCTGGTAACACACCGCCGCCGCGTAGTTGGCCGAGGTCCAGCCGCCGAGCGCGATCTGCGCCAGCAGCACGGCCAACGCCAGCCAGGCCAGCGCCAGCGGGGGGGTGAGCCGGGGTTCGGCAGGCGGCAGGGGCGCAGGGGGATCAGGCCTCAGCTCGAAGCGCAGCAAGGCAAGCAGGGACAGCAGGCCGAAGCCGCCGAACAGATGCGCCACCACCACCACCGGCATCAGGTTCATGGTCACCGTCCACATGCCGAGCGCGGCCTGGAACACCACCAGCCCCAGCAGCGTGGCGGCCAGCCCACGCCCCCGCGGCAGGCGGCGCGAGACCACGAAGATCGCCAGCACGCACAGCCCGAGCAGGCCGGCGAGGTAGCGATGCACCATCTCGTTGCGCGCCTTGAGCGGGTCGACCTGGGCGTCAGGGAAGCGCGCCTGCGCCGCGGCGATGTGGGTGTCGTGCACCGGCGGGGTGAGCCGGCCATAGCAGCCCGGCCAGTCCGGACAGCCGAGCCCGGCGTCGGTGAGCCGGGTGTAGGCGCCGAGCGCGATCACCGCCAGCGCGAGCACCAGGGTCGCAGTCACCAGCCAGCGTGCGCGTGTCATGGCCACCTCCTCACACGCCGCTGCGGTCGTAGTTCATCAGCCGCAGCAGGTCGCTGCGGATGTCGCCGGCCACGCGCTGCGCCTGTTCCGGCCCCGGCTCGACGGCATAGCGCAGCAGGGCCAGGCCGCGCGGGTCCACCAGCACGATGCGGCCCTGGACCGCGGCGTCGCTGACCTGCGCGGCCTGCCATTCGATGTGCGGATAGCGCGCGAGCGCCGCCGGGCTGCGGGCGGCCAGCACCAGCGCCTGCACCTGCGCCTGCTTGCGACCGAGGCCGACGTGGAGTTGCTGCAGGATCAACAGCGCCTGCTCGCAGCGGGTGGCCGGGGCGGGCGGCGCGGAGGCGGCGGCAGGCCGGGCGGGCGCCTCACTCCCTTCGGAGCAGGCCAGCTCGCCCTCCACCGCAGGCACATAGACCAGATGCCACGGCCCGCCCCCGCGCTCGGGCGCGGGCAGCAGGCGCAGCTCCTGCGTCAGCCACTCGCCGTGGTTGACCGTCGGCGCCGCGGAGAACCAGCCGAACTTAAGGCTCATCCAGGCGCCGGCCAGCGGCACCAGCGCACAGAGCAGGAACAGGGCCAGGAATTTACGACTGCTCATGGGCGATCTCTCCCGATTCGGTCGGCAGCCGGCGCGCACTGGCCGCGAGCGGGACGCCGATCACCGCGAGCGCGATCAGGCCCCACTGCAGCGCGTAGCCGCGGTGGCGCTCGGGCGGCAGCACCACCGGCCGGTAGTGGATGTGGAAGGGCGAGCCCTGCTGCTGGTGGATCAGCCCGGGCGCCAGCGGCACCGCCAGCCAGGCCGCGAGCTGCGCCGGGTCGGCCTGCTGGATGCGCATCGGCCAGCCGCCGTGGTCCTCGACGTTGGCGCCGAGCAAGAGGCCGGTGACGTCGGTGCGGAAGATGCCCTGCACGCGCAGTTGCGCCGGGATCGCCGGCAGCGGCAGCGCGTCGCGCCCGCCCTCGGCCGAGATCCAGCCCAGATTGACCAGCGCGGCCCGCGGCGCCGCGCCGCTGCTGCCCGCAGCGCGCACGTCGGCGAGGTCCTCCACCGCGATCACCACGTCGTAGCCGGGCTGGCGGTCGACGATGCGGTTGTCGACCAGCCACACCATGGGTGCGACCCAGCGCGCCGCGAAGTCGAGCTGCACGCCGTCGACCGCCGCCCGCCCCGCGCGCGCGCTGGCGGAGTCGTTCATCACGCCGACGCTCGCCGCCCCGGCGCTGGCCGCGTCGATATCCCTGGAGGTCGCGCCCGCCGCAGCGCGGTCCTGCGCACCGGCCAACTCCGCCAGCCGGGCCAGGCCCACCGCACCCTCGCGCTCCCACTCTGCGATGCGGGCCAGCGTCGCCAGCTTGTCCTCGCCACGCTGCCATTGCCACGCCGACAGCCCCGCCGGCACGGCGGCGACCGCCAGCACCGCGAGCACCCACGGCCAGCGCAGCACCCAGCAATGGCCGAACGCGCTAATCTTCATCGCGATCCTTCGCCCCCCGCCCCTCGCCACAACCCCGCCGGAGACCGTTCATGGCCGTCAAGCTCGTCATCGTGGTGCTGCTCGCGCTGGTCATCGTCAGCCTGTTCCAGGCGCTGTTCGTGATGCTGAAGGGCGGCGAAGCCACGACCCGGATGTCGAAACACCTCGGCCGCCGGCTGGCGTTCTCGGTGGCGGTGATGGCGCTGCTGCTGGTGCTGCTCGCCACCGGGGTGATCACGCCCAATGCCCGGCCGTACTGACCGCCTGCCCGCATCGCCGCGGCCTCACAGCACGTACACGAATATGAAGAGGTTGAGCCACACCACGTCCACGAAGTGCCAGTACCAGGCCGCGGCCTGGAAGCCGAAGTGGTGCTCGGTGGTGAAGTGGTCCTTGATCACGATGCGCAGCAGCATCACCAGCAGGATCAGGGCGCCGATGGTCACATGCAGGCCATGGAAGCCGGTGAGCAGGTAGAAGGTGTTGCCATACACGCCCGAATCCAGGCGCAGGCCGAGATCGTCGTAGGCGTGCATGTACTCGTAGCCCTGCAGGAACAGGAAGCTCACCCCGAGCAGCACGGTGAGCGCGAGGAAAAGCTTGAGCTGGAGGCGCTTGCCCTGTTCGATCGCCACGTGCGCCACCTGCAGCGTCACCGACGAGGCGAGCAGGATCAGCGTGTTCCACAGCGGCAGGCCCGACCACGGCATGGCCTGGGTCTCGGTGCCGCTGGGGGTCTTGAGCAGCGGCCAGGCGGCTTCGAAATTCGGCCACAGGATCTCGGCGGTCATCTCGTTGTTGCCGGCGCCGTCGAGCCACGGCACCGACACCACGCGCGCGTAGAACAGCGCGCCGAAGAAGGCGAGGAAGAACATGACCTCGGAGAAGATGAACCAGCTCATGCACTGGCGGAACGAGCGGTCGAGCTGCGCGCTGTAGAGGCCGCGCTGCGATTCGTCGATGACCTTGCCGAACCAGCCGAACAGCGTCACCACCAGCAGAGCCAAGCCGGCAGCGAACACCCAGGGACCGGTGCGCGCATCGGGCTGGTCGAGCTGACTGATCCAGGTCGCGCCGCCGTAGCCGATCAGCAGCAGGGCGAGCGCACCGACGATCGGCCAGGCGCTGTCGTGCGGCACGTAGTACTTCTGATGCGTGGTCGTGCTCATGTTGCCTCTCCCTTGCTGCGGACCCGGTTTTCGGCGCGCGTTCGGGCGACGTGCCCTCAGCGGCTCACGCTCAGCGGCTCGCGGTCTGGCCGACGCTGCGATACAGGCGGTAGGACAGCGTCAGGTTCTTGAAACGCGCCGGCAGTTCCGGATCGACGTAGAACTGCACCGGCATGACCTTGCGCTCGCCCGGCGCCAGCGGCTGCTCCTGGAAGCAGAAGCATTCGATCTTCATGAGGTGGCGCGCGGCCTCGCCCGGCGACACCGAAGGCACGGCGGTGGTCACGATCGGCTCGCCGCTGCGGTTCTCGACCACGAAGGACACCAGTTGCAGGTCGCCCGGGTTGAGCTTGATGCGTGCGGTCTCGGGGGCGAAGTCCACCGCTACCGCCGGGTCGTGGGTGGCGAGGAATTCGACGCTGATCTCGCGCCCACGGTCGATGCGGTCGGGCGCCGCGGCGACGACCTTGTCGGTCTTGCCGTTGATGCCGGTGATGTCGCAGAACACGTCGTACAGCGGCACGAGCGCGAAGCCGAAGGCGAACATCGCGACACAGGCCAGCAGCAGCTTGTTGATCAGGCTCCGGTGCACCGACATCTCGCGTCCTCCCTGCGCCGCCGTCGCTTACTTCACGACCGGCGGGGTGTCGAAGGTGTGGTAGGGCGCGGGCGACGGCACTTCCCACTCCAGCCCCTGCGCGCCTTCCCACACCTGGGCGGTGGCCCGCTCGCCGATGCCGCGCATGCAGCGCACCACGCCCCATACGAACAGCAACTGCGACAGGCCGAACAGGAAGCCGCCGATGCTCATGAAGGCGTTGAGGTCGGCAAACTGCAGCGCGTAGTCGGGGATGCGGCGCGGCATGCCGGCCAGGCCGACGAAGTGCATCGGGAAGAACAGCATGTTCACCGAGATCAGCGAGCACCAGAAATGCACCTGGGCGAGGCGCTCGTTGTACATCACGCCGGTCCACTTCGGGATCCAGTAGTACACCGCGGCGATGATGCCGAACACCGCGCCGGTCACCAGCACGTAGTGGAAGTGGGCGACGACGAAGTAGGTGTCCTGGTACTGGAAGTCGGCGGGGATGATCGCCAGCATCAGCCCGGAGAAGCCGCCGATCGTGAACAGCACGATGAAGGCGAGCGAGAACATCATCGGCACCTCGAAGCTCATCGAGCCGCGCCACATCGTCGCCACCCAGTTGAACACCTTCACCCCGGTGGGCACGGCGATCAGCATCGTGGCGTACATGAAGAACAGCTCGGCGACCACCGGCATGCCGGTGGTGAACATGTGGTGGCCCCACACGATGAAGGACAGGAAGGCGATGCTCGCGGTGGCGACGACCATCGACTCGTAGCCGAACAGCGGCTTGCGCGCGAAGGTGGGGATGATGCTGGAGACGATGCCGAAGGCCGGGAGGATCATGATGTACACCTCCGGGTGGCCGAAGAACCAGAAGATGTGCTGGAACATCACCGGGTCGCCGCCGCCCGCGGCGTCGAAGAAGCTGGTGCCGAAGTACTTGTCGGTGAGCACCATGGTCACCACCCCCGCAAGCACCGGCATCACCGCGATGAGCAGGAAGGCTGTGATCAGCCAGGTCCACACGAAGAGCGGCATCTTCATCCAGGTCATGCCGGGCGCGCGCATGTTCCAGATGGTGACGATGACGTTGATCGCGCCCATGATCGAGGACACCCCCATCAGGTGCACCGCGAGCACGAAGAAGGCGGTGGAGTCGCCGCTGTAGGTGGTCGACAGCGGCGCGTAGAAGGTCCACCCGGCCGCCGGCGCGCCGCCCTCCATGAACAGCGTGGACAGCAGGATGGTGAACGCGCACGGCAGGATCCAGAAGCTCCAGTTGTTGATTCGCGGCAGCGCCATGTCGGGCGCGCCGATCATCAGCGGGATCATCCAGTTGGCCAGGCCGACGAAGGCCGGCATCACCGCGCCGAACACCATCACCAGGCCATGCACCGTGGTCATCTGGTTGAAGAAGTGCGGATCGACGAACTGCAGCCCGGGCTGGAACAGCTCGGCACGGATCACCATCGCCAGGCTGCCGCCGATGAACAGCATGGTCAGCGAGAACAGCAGGTAGAGCGTGCCGATGTCCTTGTGGTTGGTGCTGAACAGCCAGCGCGCGAGGCCGCGCGGCTTGTGGTCATGGTGGATGTGACCGGGGGCGTCCAGGGTGCCGGTGATCTGGGTGCTCATGGCTTACTCCCCCTTCTCGATCGCGGCCGTGATGTCGGCCGGCTGCACCATGTCGCCCCTGGCGTTGCCCCAGGCGTTGCGCTCGTAGGTAATGACCGCGGCGAGCTCCTTCGCGCTCAACTGCTTGCCGAAAGCCTGCATTGCGGTGCCGGCCTTGCCGAACAGCACGATGTGGATGTGCGCGGCGGCATCGCCGGTGGCGATCGCGCTGCCCTTCAGGCCCGGGAACACGCCTGGCAGGCCTTCGCCGCTCGCCTGGTGGCAGGCCACGCAGGCGCTGTCGTAGACCTTCTGGCCGAGCGCCATCAGCTCGTCCATCGCCATCGGCCCGGCGGTCGCGGCCTCGGCCTTCGCCTGCTCGGCTGCGGCCACCTGCGCCACCGTCCACGCCTCGAACTCCTCGGGCGTCTTCGCATCGACCGCCACCGGCATGAAGCCATGATCGCGCCCGCACAGCTCGGCGCACTTGCCGTAATACAGGCCGGGCTTGTCGACCCGCGTCCAGGTCTCGTTGATGAAGCCGGGCACCGCGTCCTTCTTGATCGCGAAGTCAGGCACCCACCACGAGTGGATCACGTCGTCGGAGGTGAGCAGGAAGCGTACCTTCTTGCCGGTGGGCAGCACCAGCGGCTTGTCCACCGCCATCAGGTAGTCGGGATCCTTTTCGGCCTCGTTGGAAATCTGCACGCGCGGCGTGGCGAGCACCGAATAGAACTCGATCGGGTAGTCGAGGTACTTGTAGTGCCACTTCCACTGCGAGCCGGTGACCAGCACGGTGAGCTCGGAGGCCGAGGCGTCTTCCATCGCGACCAGGGTGCGCGTCGCCGGCACCGCCATCGCCACCAGGATCAGCACCGGGATCGCGGTCCACACGAGCTCGACCTTCATGCTGCCGTGGAACTGCGCCGGCACCACGCCCCTGGACTTGCGGTGATGGATGATGGACCAGAACATCAGGCCGAACACGATCGCGCCGATGGCGACGCAGATGTAGAAGATCGTCATGTGCAGGTCGAACACCTGCTGACTGATCTCGGTGGCGCCGCGCGTCATGTTGAAGCGGGGCTCCTGCCCCAACGCTGTCGCGCTCGCGAGCCCCAATACCGCCACGGCCAGCGAATGCTTCGATATGCGCATCCCATGCCCGAAACCGGATGAATCGTGTCTCACTCCACCACTCCTTCTTGTCGTTTTCATACGTTGCGCCTCATGGGGCGCCGAGAAGGTTGGACTGCTCCCTGACATCACCTGCAACCAGCTTTTCGCCATGGCATCCGGCCTGCGCATGGACGGCCAAATGACTATAGGCGCCAGATGGCGAAAGGCAAGCATCGACGCGAATAAACGCACGAACAATTCCTATTAGCTGTATTGATCACGGAAAATCCCTGCGGGAGCAATCGGGGAATACCTGCACACGTCGCACGCCCCCCTTCGGACGGCGTGGCTGTCATCCTGGCTAGGGCATGTCCGGCGTGACCGAGAACGCAAGGGGCGGGAAATCCATGCGCCCCGCCCAGTGGTTCGCCGGTCCCTTTGCGTCGACCGCGAACGACACCTGCAACTCGAGCAGATAGGATCCCGCACCCACCACCCAGGACCGGTCGCCCAGGGCGAGCAACGCCTCCCCGTGATTTCGAGCAGGCAGACCGACAAGCTGCGCGTCGATGCGAATGCCGACGTAGCCATCCCTTGGAATGACGGCCCACTGCGCAGGGTGGCACGGACCGCTCGCGGGCAGGACCGAGGACGGTAGCGCGCGGCCTGCGGCGTCGCGGACGGTGGCGCGGACCGACGGTTGATCACTCAGCGCCACAGGGGCCAGCGACAGATTCTTCGCTTCGACGAACACCGCATGCCGCAAGCCGCCGTCGACCACCTCGAGTTCGATCGAAAGACGCCACACAAGCCCCCCCAGCGGCCCGGTCCAGGGACTCAGTGTTCGATCGGGAGCGGATTCGTTCATGGCTGAAACCCCTCTCCATGACCATGATATTCATTCATATCGAGCGCACGAATGGCCCCGCGCCCGCCTTTTCGATGGACGCATCGCAGAAGAAAGACGAAGTCATGTGATGGTTGGCCGTGAACCCGCCGGCGAACCCGGTCCGCGGCCCGCCGGCAACGCTGAACTCCCACGGAATGGCCCACAGGAAATCGGACCTCCCACACACTGGCACACCCAGTGGATTGGCCGCCGGCGCAAGCTCGCCGGTGGTGATGTTGTCCACCGGCGGACTCACCGGCGTGCCGGTGGCGGCGTTGCCGCCATGGGCGGCACCGAACGTGTTCGCCGGGTGCACCAGGCCCGCGAACGGCGACAGGAAACTGCCCGCCGGCGTCACCACGCTCGCCACGGTACCCTCGCCGAACACGACGCCCTGGAACGACACGTCCTTCGGGTCGACGAAGACGTTGCCCTGGAAACCTGCGCCCCACATGCCCGCAGTCACGGTGGTCGCCACCCCGCCAGCCAGCATGAAATTGGGCGCGGTACCGGGCACCTCGGTGATGTTGACCGCGCTCGGAATGACGATCGTGATCGCATGTGTCGACACCACGCGGCCCGCGGTCGCACCTGCCGCAACGCGCAGATCCAGTTGCACGGGCCCGGCCGCGGCAGGCGCGGTGTAGGTCGCCGTGCCGGCAGCGGTCACCGCGCTCAGCACACCCCCGCCCGAAACGAGGCGCCACTCCAGCCCGCCGAAATCGGTGGCGGGCCGGGACGGAAGCGAGATGAAATCCAGATCGACGACTTCGCCCACACCGAAGCGCCGCACGCTGCGCCCGGCGAAATTGTCGCGCGCGGTGAGCGTTCCGGACACCAGAGGCAGCGGCAGCAGCCCGGGCGCACTGCTGGTGACCACCGCTCGGCGATTGGGGGCGAGGCTGGTCGAGAAATCGGTCGACTCGCCATGGGCAAGCATGCTGATGCGCACGGCGGGAATCCCGAGCCGCACGAGTTCCGCCTGCACGGCCTCGGCGCGGTCGCAGGACAAGGTCCAGTTCGCCCCCTGCTCGCCGTCGGTGCTGGCGTAGCCATGCACGACGACGTCGTCGGTTCCGCCGGCGGCGACCCACGCATCGCGAAACGCGGTCAATGCGGCGGTGTGCGCCGCCGTGATGGTCGACAGCCCCACGGTGAACACGATGTCGGTGCCGGTCGGGCGCCCGGTAGAAAGATCGGTCGGACAGCGCAACCCGGCTGGTATCGCGGCGGGGTCGCCGGCACGCTGAAGGGTGCTCGCCGGCGACGAACGCATCGTCGCGGCCTGTGCCGGTGCGGGCGACCGTGCGCCAGCCCCGCCAGCCTCCGCGTGCGCCGGCGCCCGGCCTTGCTGCACCACGTGGCTAAGCTCATGGGCAAGCAGGCGCTGTCCCCGTTGCGTCGCAGGCTCGAAATGTCCGGCCGCAAAGACGATATCCCGCCCCACGGTATAGGCCAGCGCATTCACGTCGCGCGCGGAGCGCGCGGCAGCGCCATCCGTATGCACGCGCACGGCGGAAAAATCGCGCCTGAAACGCGTTTCGAAGTACGCCCGCGCATCATCGGTGAGCGGGCTGCCAGAGGAACGCAGCACCTCGTGCACGGTGGCCGGGGCAAATTCATCCTCGCCCCGCGACCGCGTCGGCGACGCCTCGCGACGCTGCAGGCCGCCGTCCTCGTCCTCGCCTTCGCGCTCGCAGGCCGCGCACTTGCGCTGCAGCATCGCGCCAGGACCGGGGGGCACGTCAACGCTGGCGGGCATGGTCAACACCCGCTCGGCCATTGCATCCGCCTCACGCTCGGCCGGATCATTGGCATCTCCGATGCGCACACCCGAGCGCGCCTGACAGCGCGGACACGTGCCGCCACATGCGCAGCCCGGCACGCGCCGCAGCATCGCCGGCGCCGAGCGGATCGGCGTGCCCGCGCCCGGCGGCGGTCGGTCCGGTTTGGCGCCGCGCGCGGGCGACGCCTCGTGCTGAAGACTTCGCGTCATGATTGCCTACCTCATGTCTTGCCACCCTTGGGCGCCTTGCGCGCCTTGGTGGTCGCGGAAAGCGTGCCCGCGCCGGAAAGCGTGCCCGTGGAGGAAACGCCCACCGTGGAAGGCGTTGTTGTCGGAGTGGCCTTCGCAGCCACGAGCGCCTGCGCCTTCCTCTGCAAGCGGGCCGCAGTCGCTGCGTCACCAAGCGCGTTCTCGAGAAGCCTGAGATCGGCGCCCGCCACCGCCTCTACGTCCTGCAGCCCCGCCTCCTCCAAGCGCTTGCGCTGGGCGTCGTCGATGCCGAGCCGATCCAGGGGCGTACGTCCCGTCGTCGTGGTCGGTGGCTGCGTCGTGGTCGGTGGCTGCGTCGTGGTCGGTGGCTGCGTCGTGGTCGGTGGCTGCGTTGGCGGCGGATTCACCGGCGGAGGAGGCACGCAGGGCCGGGTCTCTGCCCCGAGCACGATGATGCGGAAATCGACCTCGCCGAGTTGAGGCTGCAAGGGCTCCCGCTCGACATGCAGCGTCTTCTGCGCACCGTCGAGCACATGGACAAGGACGCGCGTGCGCGCCGCCGCGCCCGTGCTCACCGCCGCCGCAGGCGCAACGAACGCGGCCGCGGTAACCGCCGCCTTGCCCGCGGCATCCTTGCCGTCCCGCTGGTAACGCAGGATGAAATACCCCCGCGCATCGGTGCAGCCAAAGCCCATCGCGCGGACCCACTCGCCCTTCTCGTCGTACAGCGCGACGGTCAGTTCGGGCACACCCTGGCCTGCGGTGTTGCGCACGAAACCGTGGAAGACATAGCCGTCCTTGTCCACGGTTGGCGCCTCGACCGCGGCGCGCGCCTGTTCGAGGCCGATGTCCCGGCGCAGGCCCGCGTTCATCTGTGCACGCTCGACCACCGCGGTCACGCGCGCATGATCGTCGCCGAACTTGCGCGCGAGCCGCTTCTGCTCGCGCGCGTAGCCCTGCTCGCGCACCACGCGCAGCGCCTGCAGGCGGTCGAACGCAGCCGCACGCTGCGGGTCGAGGCTGTCGACCTGCGCCGCCACCGTCCTCGCGACCGTTTCGACCGGAATGTCGCCGGCCTGACAGATCCGTCTGTTGTCAGCCATTTGCGATACCTCCCGTGGTGGTCCTGCCGAAGTTGCCGAGCACGCCGGCGGTGCTCTCGCAGAAACCGTTGCCGAGCGGATCGATCAGCACCGTGTTGGGGGCGCCGATGCGATAGGCATCATTAAAGGCGCGCACCACCAGGCAGTGGGTCGCCTGGTTATGCGCGGTCGTGTTCGCGAAGCCGAGCGTGAGCGCCGAAAAGCGCGCCCGCAGCAGCGACTCCTTGAGCCGGTTGTCGCACGCCCGCAGCGAAAAGCCGAACAGCACGACCTGTGCAATCACCACATCGTCCACCAGGTTGCAATCGCACTGGTTGCCAACGAAGGCGATGTCGTCGAGGCTGAAGATGGCGACCGACGACACCGCAAGCGAGATGCCCGTCTCGATCACGTCGAACAGGCACTGGTTGTTCGCGAACATGACGTTGCCACCGGCCAGATAGGCACCGACGCGCTGATCGTCCAGACCCGGCCTGGCTGCGGGCGCAGCCGCCAGGCCGGTGGTCGAAATCGTCCCTCTGGCCACCGCCGAAAAGGCCAGGAACTGCAGGTATAACTCGTTCGACAGCCCCAGGTTCAGGAGGGCCACGGTGGCGGCGAAGAAGCTCGCCCCCGGCCCGCTCTGGACCACACCGCGGCTGGTAAGCTGATTGCCTTCAACCACCACCGCACCGAGCGCGGTGGCGCTCAGGGCCTGGCCGAGCGGCACGCTGACCACGTTGTGGCGCACGACCAGCGCCGGGTCGCCCCCCTGCCCGGGCAGCGTCAGGCCTCCGATACGAACCGCCCGCACCGGCGCCAGGGCATGGACGATGTTGATGCCGCCGCGCCGCCCCGCCTTCAACTCGGCCTGCCCGGCCTCGATCCGGGCACCGTTGTCGAGAATGCGGTTGCGCGTGATCTCCACCCCTTCGCCGTGCAGGACGAAGATGCCGCACACCGGCTCGACGTGGCTCGCGCCATTGTCGGCGATCAGGTTGTCGCGCACGACCAGGCGCTCGACGTCGGCGAGCGCGATCCCGCCATAGCCCGCACTGTCGATCATCGCGACCGGCATCGCGGACAGGGTGCGGCGCAGGCAATGGCGGATATCGTTGCCGACAATGCTCAAGCCCTCGACGGTGATGAATTCGTCCGCAGCGCTCAAGTCGAAGAAGCCCGCGACCCCGATCCCGTTCATGCCCATGTGCTGGATACGATTGCGCTCGATCAGGACCTCGGTCAGGGTCCCGGCCGACGCTGCCCGCACCCGTCCCTCATCGACCGGAACCGCGACCACGACGATGATGACGTTCGCCGGCAGGGCGGGATCGCAGGGATCGACCGGACGCGGGCGCGGCCAGCGTAAGGGTGGCACCGGGTCGCCGCGCTCGTCGATGAAGATCAGGCTGCCCAGCGTGATGCCATTGCCCGCGCCGCCACGGATCAGGTTGTCGATGAGGCGCACCCGGTCCGAGGTGCCGCCGATCTGGACCCCCCCTCGACTCCGGGTGCCGGGGACGAAGTCCGGCGCACCGATCTCCGTGCTGAGCACGCCTGGCCTGTTCGGCACATCCTCAACCCTGACCGACGTGGGTGCCGGCGTCTGCGCGCGCCCCGCCACCTCGACCAGGTTGTGCTCGATCAGCAGGTCGTCGCCGAGGGCAAACACAGCGGGGTCGAGGCACAGGCTGTCCTCCATGCGGATGCGGCAGTCGCGCAGCGTGGCGTCGCGCACGTGGACCACGCGCACCGCGCTGTGCGCGCTCGCCCGCACATCGAGGTCGCGCAGGCACAAGCCGGTGAGCGCGCGCGTCGCAAAGCGCGTGTTGGCGAAATCCGGGTCCGCGCCCTCGCACACCACGCCGGCGCCGCTCGCGTGCGCGACGATGGCCAGCGTGTCGATGCTGATGCCCTGCCCGCCGCGCACCTGGATCACCGGGGCCGCCTCGGCAAGTTCAGCTGCGGGCGGCGCGCCGACGATACGGCTGCGCAAGCCGCAGCCGGTGAGCCGGATGTTGCGGCGGCCGTCGATCACGATCGATTCGACATACTCGCCGGGCAGCACGCACACCTGCCCGCCCTGCGCCGGCAGGGCATCGATCGCGGCCTGGATGGTGTCGAAATCACCGAAGCTGTGGGTTCCGTCGCCAACGCGCACGGTGCAGCACAGATCCTGCTGCGTCAGCGGGCGAAAGCGCCGGCGGCAGTCCTCGATCGAGCCACTGATCCGGGTGTCGCGCGCTGCCGTCCATTCGATCTCGGCCAGCGCCACGCGGTGCAGCACGATGCCCGCGGGCGACGCCTGGTCGAGCAGGAGCGGACGATTGGCGATCTCGCCGGCGCGCACACTGAAAGTCCAGTAGTCGCGCGCACGGTAGCTGGCTGCGGCCGGCGCATCGAACACCAGCCGGATGCCGTCGCGCAACGCCACCGGGTTTGCGGCATCGGTGAAGTCGGCGATGTCGCGCAGGCCGTTCCACAGCCGGAAGAAGACCGGGTCGGTGGTGGTGGGCAAGGCGCCGAACACTGGTGATGCCAGCTCCAGCGCATGGTCGGCGTTCAGCGTCGCGGTGACGCCGCAGACCACGTTCCACGCCCCGTCGAGTTCGTCGTACTGCAGGGCCTCGAGGTAAAACTCGGTGGGTCCGGCACTGACGATCGCAGCGTGTCCGGCGTCGATGACGACGCGCGCGGGGATGAGCGTGGTGTCGAACACGCCGCGGCCGACGAGCCCGCCATTCCACTGGCTCCACTTGAAGCGCGCGGGCGCCAGGGCGTCGCCGTCGGCGACCTCGACGCGATACAGCTGGTGCTCGAAGCCGAGGTAGCCACCCCCGCCCACGACCGGGCACTCCTCCTCGAGCACCGGCGGCGGCGCCAGCGACACGCTGAGCCGGCCCTTGCCCGCGGGACCGTCCTGCAAGCGCCCCAGGATGCTGCTGCAGTCCTCACCCGCCGCCAGACGCAGCAGGCGGAAACGCAGATTCACATAGGCGCGTTCGGCCGTATCGGGCCCGCCGAGCGCCGGCTCGATCAGGCGCTCGGGATACTGGAAGCCGTGCACCGCCTCTTCGGACACCTCGAGGATCACCGCGTCGCGCGTGCCATCGCCGATCGCGTCGGCCTGCGGCTGCGGGCTCGCCAGCGGCGGGCCGAAGTAGCGCGCGCGCCGCCCCACCGGCGCCGCCGGATCGGCCTGCGCGCCGGCCAGGCGGGCGAGGATGCCATCGGCCCAGGCGCGCCCGGGGAGCACGCTGAGCATCACCTCGGCGCCATCGACGAACGCGGCCTGGACACGGAAGCCCTGCGGCTCGGCGGCAGGCACGGCACAGACGCCGGCGCCGATGATGTCGCGGCCGGCCTGGCGGTTCCACGCCATATCGAGCAGTTCGCCCTCGCTCAGGTCGGCGTCGGTGATGACCCGGCCCTGCTGGTGCAACACACCCTCGATATTGCGCAGCACGCCCTGCGCCGGCGCATCGACCCCGCGCCCATGCAACAGTGGATCGAAGGGAAGAATCGAGAAATCGCCTTCCATGACCGTCTCCGGTTAGGTGATTGGCAGCACCAGCGGGCGCACGCCGACCGGCATGAACTCGCGCAGCCTGACCTGCAGGTTGATCCATTTGTGCGCTTCGCGCTGGAAGCCGAAGGCGCCCATCTCGTCGTCGTCGGGCCCGAGCCTGCGGATGCGCCGATCCGCCGTGCGTGCAAGCTGGGCATAGCCGGGGGCGTTGAAGCGCTCGGAAGTGAACGCCAGGCGCGCGTCGGGCGCGTGCACGCAGAAGTGGTTCGGCGGCAAGCGGTCGCCGTCGCCGGCAAACGCGCTCCACTTGATGCAGCCGTGCTGGTTGTCGAGCACCTCGCAGCGGCGATTGAACACGCCACCCAGGCCACCCACCGCGGCCACGCGTACCGCGCCGAAGCAGGTCAGGCCGTCGAAGGCGAGCGGCGCGCCCCAGGCGGTTTCAGGGTCGGTGGCGGCGGCGATTGCGAACACCGTGCCGGGTGCGTCCTCGGCACGCGGCGAGGCATCGATGATGCTGTCGCTGAGGTCGAGCCGGTAGCGGTCGTCGATCGCCAGGCTGCCGGTGATCGAGCGCTGCACGATGATGTCGGGCGTGGGCAGAAAGGCGAGTTCGTCGTCCTCGAGCGCGAATCCGTAGCCGTTGGCGAGGTGCATCGCCGTGACCCGCTCGGCGCGGCTGCCGTCGCGGCGGGTGTGGCCGCCCGGCGCCAGCGTGCACCCGATCACCTCGAGGCGGGCGAGCGCGGCACGGTTGATCAGCGCCGCGCCGGGCGGGAAGGCCCCCGCCTGGTCCGGCGCCAGGTACAAACCCTCCAGACGCACCGCGGGCGACACCGTGGTCGCTGCCACGGCCAGCACCGGGCGGAAGCCGAGCGGCTGCGCGAGCAGCACGATCGGACGCTGCCCCGACGCGGCGCGGATCGTCAGCGCCTGCGCCAGGCGCAGCGCCACGCCGCCATCGACGCCCGTGCCCGCCAGCGCGGCGAGGTCGACCGGATGCACGCGGCTGTCGGCAATCTCGATGACGACCGGGCCGGTCGCGGTATCCAGATCGGCCAGCGCCTGCTGCAGGGTGACGCCCCCTGCCACCGCCCCCACCCTCCGCAGCTCGACGTCGTCGCCCGCGGACGCCGGAGCGCGCCCCACCGGATGCGCCCCCACCGGTCCCGCCGCCCCATAGGTGAAGCTCATGAGCACGCGCGACACCAGGCTGCCATCCTCCTGCGGCTCGACCAGCTGGTCGCGCTGCACTGCGTTGTCGAGGCCGATGAGGACGCGACCGATGTCGGGGTCGATGACGATCTCGCCATAGCGCAAGGGTCGCCGCAAGCCCGTCTCCCAGGCGCACAGGTTGTCGCCGCGGAAGGTCCACCGCCACGCCGTCTGCGGTGGCAACGGGACAAGCAGCGCCTCCAGCGCGCGTGGCAGGAACAGGTGCAGGCCGACATCGCCCAGGTCGAGATCCGAAGGCGTGGGCGCGAGGTCGTCGAAGAAATCCACCGCCACGTAGGCCGCGGGGTGGCCGGCCGGTGTAGCGCTGGTGAGGCGGGCATCGAGCATGGCCCCGGGCACCGCGTCGGGCTCGGTGAGCGGCGACACCACGCCACCAGAGGTCTCCGGGCGCAGGAAACCCGGCCGGCTGGTGTTGAACAGGCGCACCGGCAGATCCAGCGCGTGGAGGTCGAAGCGCAGCGCGAAGCGGGCAAACCCCGCCGGCTGCGAACCGAGATCGGTCGCACCCCTGGCCAGCGGCACGCCCGGCGGCAGTCGGTAGGCCGCCAGCCGCCACAGGCAGATCGCCAGGTTGGGCAGGTTGACGCGGCGCACCTCGCCGCTCGCCGGGCGAAAATCCGCCGTCCACGCGAAGGGATCGAAGGGCGTGCCAAGTAATGCCAGGGCCGCCGGATCACGCAGCGCTACGGTGCCGCCACGCGCCACGTCAAAGCGCGTGAGCTCGGCGCGGCCATAGGGCGGGATGCCACCCGCATCCGGTCGCTGATGATTGAGGTGCTGCGTCCAGCCGAGGTTCTCGCGCAACTCGATGCTGCGGCACGCCCACCCGGTCAGGTTGACCGCGAGGCGCTCGATGGCGCCCAGCGTGCCCTTGCGTCGGCGCAGCGCGATGGTGTCGGCGACGTCGGCGCGCAAGGTGCGCGGATCGCCCTTCAGGTGGCTGGCGCCAAGGAGGTCGGCCAGATAGGGAATGACCCACTCGTCGCAGGTGTCGATGAACAGGTCTTCGTAGAGCTGGCCGATGTCCTCGTGCAGCGCACCGAACACGGCCTCGACCGCCGCGAGGTAGGCGCGCAGCGGGTTCGGCGGCGACTGCTCGGTGTCGCGGATGCGATAGATCTCCGGCAGGCGCTCGAACAGCGGCACGCGCGGACCAGGTGCTGGCGTGTTCATGTGCACTCCCCGGCCGCCACCGCGGCCACCGCGCTCAGCGTCAGATGCGCTGCCGCGAGTTGCAGGAACTCATGCGCGCCACACTCCACCATGGGAAGCAGCGGTCGCGGCGGCGCCGGCGCCACCAGCGTGGCAGGATCCGCCACCGCCCCGGCCGCGGGCGCGCCGAACAGCCCGAGCGCAGACACCCGGCACCACAGCACGCCGGCCACATTCTGCAAGCGCCCCTCGATGCGGCTGCTGTATTCGGGCTCGCCAAGGCGACGTGCGCGCACACCGAACAGGCCGCTGCGTTCGTCCGCCACCACCGCACTCAAACCCAGCGCCGCCCGCAGCCCGGCTTCCACCTCATCCTGGCGCTGGGCGGGGTCGAAGGCGTAGCTCAGGTCAAGGAACAGATGGCGGAACATTGCCTGCTGCACCACCAGCGCATGGCGGTCCGGCCCCTGGCAGCGCTGCGCGCGCGCGACCGCGGCGCGCACGTCGGCGAACTCCGCTTCGCGCCCCGCCTCCAGCAGCACGCGCAGGATCACCGCCGGCACGCCGCCGTGCAGGTCCCACGCCGCGGCTGCGGCAACGACGCCAGGCAGCGCCAGGGTCTCGGTCTCGTAGTCGCTCAGGCTGACCAGCCGCCCCAGGCTCTGCACCTTGCCGGGCGCGGCCATGCGCGCCTTGTCCATGTCTTCCGCCTGCGCGCCGCCGGAGACGATGCCCGCCAGCGACAGCTTGTCGAAACCGGGTGGCCGCTCGCTCGCGGTAGGCATGGCGCCGGGCTTGAGAAGCCCCTGCGCACCGACCCCGGTCCGATAGACCGCGGTCACGTTGCCCACGCCCGATGGCAGGCGGGCGCCGGTCTCACCGTCGCCAAACTGCACGAAGCTGCGGCCCTCTGCATCCTCGCGCACGATATAGACCTCGTCCTTCGGACCGCGCCCGAACAGCGCATCGACGCGCGTCCACAACCTGCCATCGACGCGGACTTCCAGTTCCGGCACCTGCGGGGGCGTCACCCCGGGCTGCAGCAGATAGGTCAGTTGCGCCTTGGGCAGCGCGAAGGTCTGGAAGCGCTCACGGCCGTCACCATTGCCAAGCACCGCCTCGCGCTCGGCCTTGCCCTGGGTGGCATCGACCAGATTGCCGAACACCGTGACTGGCGGGGCCGCCTCGTCGAAATCGGCGCGCGTGAACGGCGCCGGTGCTCGATCGAAGGACAGCGTCCACATCTGCGGCGCCTCGGCCACCGCAGGCGGCAGAAAGTCGGCGGCCGTGTTCATGCAGGTGAGTTCGACGCTGCGACCGTCGTCGTGGGCGAGGTGAAGGCGCCGCCCGCACAGTCCCTGCGCCTCGCTGGCGGTGCCGTAGAAGCACAGCGCAGCGGTGCCATCGACAAAGGCAGCGCTTGCCGGCGAGGACACCGGCCGCAGGCGCAACAGCGGCCCGCGCGTCTCGTGCAGGCGCAGCGCGCGCAGGTCGGCAATGGCGCCGAAACCTGCGGTCCACCCCGGGGCCAGGGTCTCGTCCATCCGCACCCGGGTCGAGGCGCCGGCCAGATTGCCCCAACGCGGTCCCGCCGCACGCACCGCGGTGAGCGTACGCGCGATCGCGAACGGCAGCGCGTAGCTGATCAGATTGCTGACCACCCCGGTCACCACGACCGTGCTGCCGGCGGCGAGATCGGGCACCTCCTGCTCGAGCGGATAATCCTGGGGCGCGATCGGCGTGTACGCGGGCCCCGGCGCGGTCGTGTTGCGCAGGTCGCGCAGGAAGGCGGTTGCCGTTGCCGTGGTGACCGGCGGGTTGGCGCTGGTGTTGGTCTGCACGTACTCCAGCGGCGCCGATGCCCCGAAGTGGCGGAAAGTGCGCCCGAGGCGGTAGGCGCGGCACTGCCGCAGCCAGCCGTGGGTCAGCGCACCGGCGAGCGTCACCACCACCCGACCGCGCGCGCGCTCGACCTTGTCCACGACGACGATCTCCTCGGCGGGCTGGTCGACGACTTTCCACCCCAGCACCACCTGCAGCAGCAGCGCCAGCAGGCTCTCCTCGGGCAGCAGCAGCAGGCGGTCGCCCTTCTTGAGCTCGGCGGCCTCGAGCGCGATCGAATCGCTCGCATCGTCCACCGACGCCAGCTCGAACTGCGCCTGCCCGCCGGCGATGACCATGTCGTAGTGGCGCGGCCGGTACAGGTGGAAGCGGCCGAGATGCGGCCAGGCCGTCAGTTCAGCCGCGGTCTGGAAGTCCGCCGGTGCCGGCGCGTCGGCAAGATCGAGCTTGACCGGAAAGCCGGCACGGATCACCACCGGCGCCTCGCCGCGCGCCTCGAAGGCGAGCGTGGCGCGGCCGCCAAGCCCCGGCGCCAGCCGATAGCCAGTGAGCCGCACCAGGTCGGCGACGCTCTCGCGCCAGGCCGCGGTGCGCAGGTAGGCCTCGTTGGCGTAATGCTCCTGGTAGAAGCTCAGGATGTCGGCGAGGACGGCCGAACCCTCGAGCAGGGCGATCGCCGGATCGTCCGCGCCGCGGTGCGTCCACGCGGCGAGCTCGGGCGCGGCATCGATGCGCCGGATCATGGCCTCGACGAAGTCCGGGTAGCGCCCGATACGGTAGGCGATACGTGGCAGCCCGGGGCGGTTCGCCGCACGGCGGGGAAACTCGAACGGATCGTTGATCAGCGCATCGCAGGCCATCTCGATCTCCTACTGGCGGCCGCCACGCACATCGAAGCGGATCAGGCCGCGCTCGAGGTGGCTGGGGTCGTTGCTGAGCAGCACCACCTCGTCGAAGCCCATCTCCAGCACCGCGGTGCCTGCCAGGCCGGGGGTCGGCGCGTTGAAGCGCTTCATCGCGATATCGACGATGTGGCGCACCCCGGCCACGCCATGAATGCGCCCGGCAAGCGCGCTGCGGTGCACGGCCTGTCCGAAGGTCCACTGGTCGGGATTGAAGAAGCCCGGGCGGCCGTCTGCGGTCCACCCGTCGGAGAACTCCTGTTCCAGCACGAAGCGCAGGTCCTCGCACCAGTACTCGGGCTCGGCGCACACCGTGATGCGCACATCGAGCGCCACGTAGCGCGGCGCACGCAGCTCGAGATCCTCGCCGATCAGGCGTACGGCCTCGAGGTGCGCGGCCACCTGGCGACGCAGCGCATCGTCGACCACGGTGGTGCCACGCGGATCGATGAGCACGCGCACCGTGCGCCAGCTCCCGGTCCAGGCGTAACGCGCCACCGCGCGCGCCACACCCGCCACCTCCTCGGCGCGGCGCACGTAATCGTCCAGCGTCACCGCACGCAACTGGCGCGCGCGCCAGGCCTCGGGCGCATTGCGGCGGATCTTGTCCGGCGCTTCGGGGGCGCGGCCGTCGGTCACGTCGAAGGGGTTCCAGGCCGCGACCACCGCGCCGGCCAGCGGCGGCGCCAGCGCGCTCACCACGCTCAGCCGGTCCGCCCCGACGTTGCCGGCAAGTCCGCCGCCGGCCTGGTATTCGCAGCGCACCACGGCCCCTGCCGGGAGCAGGCGGCCGTTACGGCCATTGCCGAAGCGCAGCGTGCTGCGCCCATGCTCGTCGGTCTCGACCATGAAGTGGTCGCCCCGCTCTGCCGAGTCGTCGCTGCGCACCAGGCTCTCGACCTCGTCCCAGATGTCTTCCGCGCCGTCGGGTGTTGCCACCTCGACGCGCAGGGTCGAACGTGGCGGCAGCGAGCCGTCCGGCTCGGTTCCATCCGCGTTCGCCAGATAGGCGAGCGGCGCGTCCTCCGGCAGTGTGGCGAGCGCCCAGTCGAGGCCGTCGCCGAAGCGGTTCATGCGCAGGTAGTGGCGATGCAGGAGGGTCGCACCGTCATCGGGCAGGACAGTGCCCGGCTCGTGGAAGTGCACCGTCATCGGCAGGCCGGCATGCACCTGCAGCAGGTTGCCGAAGAACAGCGACACGTCGGTGACCGGCACCCCTGCGCAGAAGGTGGTGAAGCTGTAGTCGAAGCGCAGCGCGTCCTCTTCGCGCCAGTGCAGGCGCACCATCCAGGTCAGCGTCAGCGGATCGAAGATCGCCTCGGCCGCGTCCGCCCCGTTGCGCAGGCGCAGCAACTGGCGTTTGCGCGGATTTCGCCCGGGCGCGGCGCCGGTCAGCGGGTTGAGCATCTCGACGATGATCAACTCGCGCCACAGCCCGTCGCGCACCGTGTCGCGCAGGGCCTCGGCCTGCGCCTGCGCGGCGAGGCCGGCGAGCGGCACCACGTCGGCGGAGGTGCTGCCGGCACGCAGCGCAGGTTGCGCGTCGCGCCAGGTGTGCAGGCGCAGCCGGTTGCGCAGCCGATCGAAATGCTGGCGTGCGGCAGCGTCGAGCCCGCGCTGGCGGCTGGCGAAGACCCCTGCCTCGGCCTCGCCGGCGGTGCTCACCACCAGTTCCTGGTCGCTCAGCGCAAACGGCGCCTGGCCGGCATCCAGCTCGAGCACGAGCCAGGTGCTGGCCTGGTTGCCCTGGCCGAGGTGGTAATCCATCAGCCGCGCGTGGCGTGCCAGCGTCACCCGGCCGCGTGCCGTCGCCAGGTAGGCCTCGGCCATCACGCGGTCCTGGTAGTCGGACAGTTCGTCGGCGGCGGCGGCGAAGAGGCCGATCAGCACCTGGTCGTGGTCCGCCTCGCTGCTGCTGCGCCACCCCGGCACGCGCTGGGCGACGGCCGCCATCAACACGTGACGGAAGGAGTCGTAGTCCTTCGCCAGATAGTCGATCGCCGGCGCGGCCACGGACGGGCGCCCGCCTGCCCGCGGCGCGCAGTCGTTGGTGAAGCAGCCGGGACGGAACTTGAAGCCGAGGGTGCTGAAGAAGGGGTCAATGCGGCTGGCGTCCCAGACCAGCTCGAGCGTGTAGGTCGAATAGTCGCCGACGGGCTCGACGCGCAGCCGCACGCGCGTATCGTCGATCGCGGCGGCGGCCGTCACCCTGACCTGCCCGCTCGCGGGTCCGGCGGGCACGCGTGTGCCACCGCGCACGCGGAACACGCGTGCCACCCGTGCCGGATCACCAGCGATGTCGGCAAGGAGGTCAGCAACGTGCAGCGCGTTGTGGAAATGCAGGTCGAGCTCGGCGTGGTCGGGGTCGGCGCCCGCCGCAAGCGCCACCAGGGCCAGCCGCAGCCCGTTCAGGTCGCGCGCGGCCAGCAGGTCGGCACGCTCGTCCGCATGGTCCTGGGAGACGATGGCGCTCATTGTCCGGTCCTCTGGAATTTCACCACGCGCGCGTCGGCACTGCCGGCGAGCCGGTATCGCACCGTCACCTCCAGCCCGCCGGTGTGCGGGTCGAGCAAAAGTTCGGGCACCATGCCGGGCGCCGCCCCCTCGTCACCGAAGCGCACGTCGATCATTTCGACCGTCAGCCGGTGGCCGAGCCAGCGCGACAGGGCCTGCGTGATGCGCGCCTTGACCACGCCGCGCAGCACGTCCGACGCCGGCTCGAACACCAGCCGGCGCACGCCGCCACCGAACTCTGGCAGGAACAGCCGTTCGCCGGGACCGGTGAGCAGCAACTGGAGCAACTCGTCGCGCACGTGCGCGGCGTCGTCGGCGGGCGCGGCACTGCGCCCGTCGTGCCCGATATGGAACGGAAACGCGAGATGACGACCATTCGACAGCGCCATGGCTAGACCCCCTTCGCCTGCGTCTGGACCTGCACCACCAGGGCCGTGCCCTGTGGCACCTGGGCGGCGTTGAGGCACAGCCCGACGCTGTTCTGCAGCAGCACCGGCACGCCGTGGAGCTTCGTCTGTGCCGCGCCGCTCGCCCACCGGATCACGACGCACGGCGTATACACACCACCGGGGGTAAAGGTGCAGCCAATGACCGGGTGCACGTCGGTCTGCAGCAGCATCGGCGCACCATCGACGGCCGCCTCGGTGTTGGTGGTCAGCAACTGGGCGAGACCGGCATGCGGGCACAGCACGGTGCTGGCGGTGGTCAGGATCGGGATCACGGCGGCACCCCGAAGGACATCGCGCCATTGACCAGGCTGAGCCCCGCCAGCCCGATCTTGATCTGGCCGTTGTTGAGCGAGATGCTGTCGGCGCTGATGGTGATCTCGCACGCACCGCAGGTGAGGACGATCTCGCTGCCGGTCATCCGGATCTCCGGCCCGCCCGCACTGCCGTGCACGAGCTTGAGCTCGTCGTTACGATCGTCGAGGATCACCGTGTGGCCGTGCTCGGATACGATCACCCGCAGCGCGGCGCCCTGCGGCTCGGGACGCTGTCCGCTCGCCCACCAGCCCCCCGACCAGATCGGGTTGTCGAGGCGGCCGGCCTCGAACTCGATCCACACCCCGGCGCCCACCGCCGGCAGCATCACCATGCCATGGCCATCGCCCGCAAACGGCGCCACCGGCAGCGCCCACCCGGTTTCCTGGCCATGCAGCAGGCCGTCCACGCGCGCCCGGACGCGGCACTGGTTGAGCGGATCATCGACGTTGGTGACGATGCCGCGGTACTTGCCGAAGTAGCTGGTCCCGGCGCGCTCGACCAGGCGCTCGACGCTGCTCTCGATGATGTCGGACATCAGAACACCCCCACACTGGCCGCGACCGACAGCTTGAGCCCGCCGCCCAGCGCCTCGGCCACCCGGGCGCCCGACACCTCGGTCAATGAATCGGCCTTGGCCTCGATCTGCTGCGAATACAGCGACGGGGTGATGCGGTGCACCACGCGGGTGATCAGGTATTCGCCGCTGTAAGGCGTCTCCCCCGCATCCAGCCGCACCTTCAGGTAGGGCTGCAGCACGGCCTCGTAGCACCCGGGAATGACCCGCGCGGAGAGCCGGTACACGTAGCCGCTTTGCCGCGCCCGCGCGGCTGCCGCGGCCTCGGGGTCTGCGCGCGTGTTGTCGGCCGGATGGAGCAGGCGACGCGGCGTCAGGTCGGCCGGCACGGCAGGCAGGGCGCGCATCAGGCCCAGGTCTGCGGCGCTGGTCTCGAAGGTGGTCACGCCCTGGTCATCGACGCGCAGCACCCGGGCCTGGGTGACCTCGGCCCCGTCCGGATCCTCGGTGATGCTGGCGTCGGCGAGATTGCGCCCGTCGCCGATCATGCGCAGAGGTGGCAGTCCGGCCGCGCCTTCGGGGTCGGCGAGGAAGCAGCCGACGCTGGCGCCGCGCGCATCCCCAGGCAGCACATAGGCATGGCGGTCACTCGCCGTGCCGAGCTCGCGCAGGAACTGCAGGACCGTCCCGCGCCGCGTCGTCGTCTCCGGCGTCGCGGTGGTGGCGTCGACGCGGAGCGAAGCAATCTGCGCGAAGCGGCCAAACAGCTCGGTGGCGATGTCGCTGTAGCGCCGATGCTCGAAGGGCGGCTCGACCTCCTCGTCGCGATTGAGGAAGGCGCTGTCGTCGCGCACCACCATGGTGGCGGCGCTGCGCCCCGGCTGTGCGTCGAGCGCGGCGTCGATGCTGACCAGCGGACCGTCGATCAGCGCGACAAAACGCCCGCTGCCGAGGTCGAGTTCCACGCGTACGCGCGAAAACGCGGCACCGCCTTCCCCCGGCCAGTGCAGCCAGGTGCCATTGGCATCGAGGCAGAGGAACATGCGCACACGCGCTTCCCAGAACGCATCCATTTCCTGCGTGACCTCGATGTCCTCGACGCGCGCGAGCTCGTCCGCACTCGCCGCGCGCTCACCGAACCAGATGCGGAACCGCAGCGCGCCCATGCTCAGCTCCTCGGCACATCCACCCGACCGCCCGGCGTCGCAACCAGCGTGCGACTGTCGAGCGCCGAGCTGGCATCGGCCACATACCAGAACTGGGTGGCGTCGCCGTACTGCGCATGGGCGATGAGGTCCAGCCGATCGCCGCCCACCACGGTGCGCGCGTCGCCGGCAACCGGTGTCAGCCGGCGCAGCTTGAGCGCGCGCACCGGCTCGCCGGTCGAGGTGGTGGTATCAACGGTGGCGACGCGGGCATAGCGTGAATTGGCGAGGAACATGGGACCTCCCGATCAGGGTCACAACGGAATCACATCGACGGCCTGCGCGGCGGTGTTGGCAAGATTGGCGATGGCCTGGACCTCCTTGGCGAGCGTGCTGTATTCGAGCGCCCCCTTGGCAAGCAGATCGTCGGAGCAGGCGTCGACCGCAATCACGCTCAAACGCAGGTCGACCTCGGCGCGCAGCGGATTGAGCAGCGCGTCGTATTCCAGCTCGGCGATCGTCATTGCGTCGATCGTCACCGGCAGCACCCGGGTCAGGCCCCAGACGAACAGGATGCGCGGGTACTGCTCGCGCGGAATCGGCTGCGCCGGCGCATCGTCACCGCCGCCGAGCGCATCGCCGATGGCATCGAGCGCGGCGCCGATCAGGCCCTCGAGCTTTGCGCTCGGCAGCACCATCTTCTCGAGCGCACAAAGTTGCGGCCCAATGCCGAACATGCGGGCGAGGGCCTTGTCCTCGTCGAGCATGTTGGCCGCGCTGAAGTGCGCCTTGAAGGAAATCGTCTCGAAGGTCTTCTCGCCGGCCTGGGTCGTCTCGCGCTGGGTGGCACCCGTCGGGCGCGGCGGGATCTGCAGGCTGCGCGACAGCGACTCCGGGTTGAACTGGAAGATCACCACGTTCGGGATCGGCCCGATCAGGCCGGCGCCGTACTCGATCAGTGCACCACGCAGCAGCGCCATGTTCAGCCTCCGCGCGTGCGCTCGGCGATACGCCGCGCGAGCAGCGCTGCCAGGGTCTCGGGGCCGGCGCTCGCGGCGAGCTCGATCCGCCCGCCATCGATGTCGCCACCGTTGATGTCGCCAACATCATCGCCGCCAGCGGCCCGGCGCCCGCCGAATGCCTGCGCCAGCGCAGGCCCGAGCAGGCGTGCCGCGGTCGCGGCGGTGCCCGCAGACACCCCGCGCAGGTCGAGTTCGATGGTGTCGACATGGACCCGACGCCCGGGACGTGGTGCCATTGCGCGCGTCATCGCACACTCCTCTCAGCGGCCACCAGCGGCGCGTAGGGGCCGAACTGTTCGAGGCTGCTCGCGCGCTCGAGCTTTGCATACTCACGCTGCACCGCGCGGATGATCGACGCCATGCTCAGTGCCCTGGGGGCGCCGGCATCGGCGCATTGCAGGCAGGCATGGAACACGATGGCGCGGATGTGCCCACCCGCCAGTGCGAACCGGCTGGCGAGAAAGTCGAAGTCGAGGTCGGCGACATCGATCCCCTCCGGAATCACGCCGCGCCAGATGCGCTGGCGTTCGGCGACCCCCGGCAGCGGAAAATCGACCACGAAGCGCAGCCGGCGCAGAAAGGCCTCGTCCAGGTCACGCTTGCGGTTGGTCGCGAGGATCGCGAGGCCCTTGAAGTGCTCCATGCGCTCGAGCAGGTAGCTGATCTCGAGGTTGGCATAGCGGTCATGGGCGTCGCGGACCTCGGTGCGCTTGCCGAACAGGGCATCGGCCTCGTCGAAGAACAGGATGACGTCAGCCACCTCGGCGGCATCGAACACCTTGCGCAGGTTCTTCTCGGTCTCGCCGATGTACTTGTTCACCACCTGCGACAGGTCGATGCGCAGCAACGGCAGCTTCAGGGCCTGCGCCAGGGCTTCGGCGCACATCGTCTTGCCGGTGCCCGGCGGGCCGGCAAACAGGGCAGCGAGCCCGCCCTCGTTCCACGCCTGCGCGGTCCCCCACTCGTAGTGCACGCGGGTGAGATTGTTCATCGCCACCACGAGCTCGTCGATCTGGCGCGCCTGAGGGGGCGGCAACATCAGCTCGCTCAATGCGAAGCGCGGCGCCACCGCCTGCGCGAGCGTGCCGAGGTCGAGATCGGCGCGCGCGCAGGCGAACACTTCGTCTTCGGTCGGCGACCGACCGAGCGCGGCCAGTTCGGCGCCGACCCGCGCAATCGCCGCCTGCTCGTAGCGCAAGCGCCGTGCCAGTTCAGCCGCCAGCGGACGGTGCGCGATCGACGGCAGCGCGCGCCGCCAGGCCGCAAGGCGCTCGCCGTAGCTCAGCGGCGCCACGCTCAGCGGCGGCAGCGCCGCCGCCCCCAGACGCTGCGCCGCCGCGCGCTCGCGCACACCGACGAACACGGCGAGCGGCAAGCCGGGCAGCGGCAGCGCCAGGTGCCCGCCGTCGTGCGTCGGCGGATCATCCAGCCATTCACTGGCGAGATGGAACGCATGCCCGCGCAACCACGCGGTGGTCAGCAGCTGTGCCAGATGCGCGCGCGTGTCCCCCGGCCCCGGCTGCACGGTGGTGATGCCGAAGCCTTCGGTGCACGCCGCGATCACTTCTGCAAGCGGCGCGCCCTCGGCGCCGATCACCGGCTGCACCCGCATGCCTTGCGCGCTCCCGCCGGCGAGCACAGCGGCGATGCGGGCGCGCAGCGCCGGCGGCATCGCCCGCGGCGAGGGTGTCGGCGCCACCACCTGCAGCGCCGGCGTCAGCTCGCCGCCCGCGAACAGCAGTTCGCGCGCGACCAGCGGCGGTACCGCGAGCGCCGCCAGCCACCCGGCCTGTCCGCGCCCGTCCACGGTGATGAGCACGCCGTGGCGCAGCAGCACATGCGCCGGATCGAAGCAGCGCAGCAGCGCATCAGGCGTATCCCACAGGCGCTGGGCGAGCGCCAGGGTCGGTTCGGTGCGCAGTGGATCGTTGTGACAGGCGGCGATGACCGGGCCGCTCGCGCTATCGACGCTGGGCAGGAGCGCGAGCGCGAGGACGAAGCAGTCGAGCGGCGCCAGCGCCAGGGTGTCCGCCAGCCAGCCGAAGCTGCCGCACGCACCGGGGCTGGGCGCGGGCGGCGCCGCCGCGATGCATTCGCTGAGATGGCGCGCGGTCACATCCTGGGCGAAGAAGACCCGCCGCTCGTCCTCGTAGCGCACGCGGTCGAGTGCGACCAGGGTGCGATCGGCGAGCGGAGGCAGCGCACTGCCGTCCGCCGGCACGCCCTGCAGCGCCCGCTCGCGCCATAGCCAGCACAGTTCGCGGCGCAGGCGCAGGCTCGCCTGACCAAGCCAGTAGCGCGCCAGCGGGTCGTTGCCGCGCACGCCGGGCGTGAACGCCACCGGCGCGAGCAGGTCCTCGTGCGGGCTCCTGTCCATCATCATGGCACCGTCACGCTGGGGCTGACCCGGGCCTGCTGGTTGTTCACGCGCAGGATGACGCGGTAGGTCCCGGCAGGTGCGGCAGCGGCCGCGCCGATGACGATCAGGCTGTGCTGATCGGCGGCGGTCGTCACCACATCGAAGCTGCGCACGGTCAGCCCGTCTCCAGGGTCGTACAGCGACACCGTCACGTCGTCGCTGTCAGCGCCTAGCAGCACGCCATCGACCACGATGTCGTCACCGACGACTGCCGCGCTGCTGACGGTGGGCAACAGTCGCGCGGCAAGGAGGTTGCTCGAGCGCACGCGCGTGGCGGTGAGCCGGCGCCGCACCAGCAACGGGACCTCGCCCGCGGACAGCGTGCTTCCGGCGGCGATCGGCCCCTGCGGGTTGCCCTCCGGATCGCCCTCCACCGTGACCCGCAGGCGGTCGGGCAGACGCAGGACGGGCGTCAGCACCACGTCGCCGAGCACGACCTCGATGTCGCTCGCGGTGATGTCGATGCCGAACAGTTCGATCTCGCCACCTGCCTCGAAGGCCGCCGGGCTGACCCGCGTCAGGCGCGGCCCGAGTGAGGGCAGCACGCGGATGGCGATCCCGTCTTCGCCGATGACCGTCTGCGGCGCGCTCTCGTAGTCGATGCCGACCAGCAGCGCCGAGCGCAGCTCGCGCTCGGGCACGATCATCACCGGGCGCACCTGGAAGGCCGCGGACAGCCGGACGCGCTCCTCCGCCCCCTGCATCAGACTGGACACCAGCTCGACGCCGGCGTCGTCGAAGCTGAGCTTGAGCGGCTCGGGGTTGTTCTCGAGCGCGAGCCGCACGTCGAGGTCGACCAGCGGATGCAGGCGCAGGTAGCCCAGCCCGTGCAGCGCAGCCAGGCCGCGCCCGAGCAGTTCGTGCGCGGCAGCGCTGTCGCTCTCCTCGCGATCGTCGAAGGCGGTGACCAGATACTTGAGCACCAGCCACAGCGGCGGCACCTCGCCGTCGCGCAGGGTGTGGTTGCGCAACGCGGCGTCGAAGCCGACGGCGTACAGGAACAGGTTGAGCTTGGCGGCGGTGTTGGTATCGGCGGCCGCTTCGGGCTTGCCGACGCTGACCTCGAACCCAAGGCGCAGCAGGTGGTCCCGCAACAGCCGGGTCACCGCGCCGATCGCCCTGCCGGAGTCTGCGAGTGCCATGGCTCAGATCCTGCGCAAGGCGCGGCGCGACAGGCCGGAGCGCGGCGCCTGCTGCGACGGCAGCGCCATCGGTGCGAGCGGCGGCGGCGCCACCGACACCGCGGGCGGCGGCGCAGCGTCGACCCGGACATGGATGGTGCCGATCGAGATCTGCACCACATCCTCTGCCGGTCCGGCCCCGACCCCGTCCGCACTCGCCGCGACCGGCCCCGGGACACGCCCGTCGTCAGCCTGCGCCCGCGACGGGGTGAACGCATCCCGCATCTGCACCACGGTCGTGCCGACCGCGGAGGCGATATCGTCGAGAGCCATCGCACGCGCTACCTCCGGCGCAGGATCGGCCGGCTCCCGCACCTGCACGCGGTACGCGGCGGCGTGCGTATCGGCCGATCCGCCGTCAGGCATCGGCTTCGCTGCCGGTGCGGGCATCGCCTCGGCCACGCGGTCAGCGCTGGCAACCCAGCGCAGCGCGGCCTGCATCACCGCATCGTGCTCCGGCGGCACGGGATCGACCATCTCCTCGGCGGGCGCGCGCTTCGGCTGCGGCGCGACGAAGGGCGCCGCGGCGGGCGCCGGACCGAGGTCTGCCGAACCCGACGGCGCCGAAACCGTCGTCTCGGTGGCCGGGACTGGCCAGGGCCGCAGCCCCGCCCGCCCGCCAGCGGACTCGTTCGCCACCGCGCCGTCGCGCTGCGCCGCGCCCGCGATCGGGCGCGGCCGCTCGTCGGCCCGTGGCAGAAGCACAGCCGCGGGCTGCGGGCGAGCGTCGATGAACTCCTCGATGCCGAAGTCGGGGGCCTGTGCCGGACGCGGGTCGGCCGCCCGAGCGGCGGGCGGACTCGCGGCGATGCCGCTGGCGCTCAGCAAGGCGTCGAAGTAGTCGTTCATCGCTCACCCTCGATCAGCGCCAGGTAGCGCGCGCGACGCACGGGTGGGACAGCGAACACCTGCGCCTCGGTCCACCCGTAGCGCCCGGCGAACGCATGCACCTCGCGCAGCAGCACGCGCTGCATGCGCGCGAACTGCGCCAGGGCCACCGCCTCGAGATCGATCCGGACCGCGCTGGCTACCCCGCAGGCCGGGCATGGACAATCCACCGCGAAGCCGGGCAGCGGATCGACCGCGGACAGGGCCTCGGCGATTGCCGGAGCGTCGTCCACGCCTGCGTCGCCGTCGATCAGCAGACTGGCCAGCATCCGCGCGCGAAGCTCGCCCTCGGGCGCGCCCCGCCACTGCCGCCAGGCGCCCAGATCCTGCCCCGAGGGCCGGCGCAGCGAAATGACCCGTTCACCGCCCAGACGCACCCGCACCGGCTCCGCCGCTTGCGGTTGCGCGATCAGCCTGCCGAGCGGCAGATCGAACTCGTACAGTTCCCCGCAGCCTGGCCGCGGACAGCGAGCCTGCATCGCGAGCATCTCGACTCCGGTGCTGATCACCAGCACACGCAGCACTGCCGCAATGCGCTCGCCCACCGACCGCGACCACCAGTGCGCGCTGTCGCGGGGTGCGGCGCAGGCCGCGAGCAGCGCGGTGACGACGGCCGGACGGTCGTCGGACGCGAAATCGAGGTCGAGATCGGCCGCCGTGCCGAAGGCGCGCCATCCCGCCGGCGTGTTGACGCGAAGGGCATGCGGACCGGCGTCCACGGCGCTAGCCTCCGGTCACGGGCTCGGCTGGCTCGGTCACCTCGGCGTCGCGCTCCCAACCCTCGTTCTCGAGCTTCAGGGTCTGGATGAGGATCGCGTTCGCGTTGGCATCGAGGTCGGCCATGGCCTGGAATTCGGACACCCAGCAGCGGTAGATCTTGTAGGCGATCACAACCTGGCCCGCCTCGTTGCAGACCTCGAGCAGCAGGTCCTTGCGGAAATCCTTGAGGCTGACCTCGGCACCGAGCCCGGCGCCCACATGCCACACCTTGTTCGCCCAGTTCTCGAATTCCGGATCGTGGGTGACGCCACGCTCGAGCGTGATCGCCTCGTACTTGGTACGCCCGGGCGACTTGCGCGAGGTCGACGGGTCGCCGCCTTCACGGTGCTCGACGACCTCGGTCGTGCGCTTGAGGGCGCCGACCTTGCTGACGCCGGCGACATAGCGCCCGTCCCACTTGATACGGAATTTGAAGTTCTTGTAGGGATCGAAGCGGTGCGTGTTCACGGAAAACTGGGCCATGATCTGCCTCCTTTATTGCTGCAGCTCGCCGGCGATCTGCTGAATGGTGATGACCACGAACTCGGCCGGCTTGAGCGGCGCGAACCCCACTTCGATGTTGACGATGCCGCGGTTGCGGTCGTCCTGCGTGGTGGTCTCCCGGTCGCACTTGACGAAATAGGCCTCCTGCGGCGTCTGGCCCTGGAAAGCGCCCTGACGGAACAGGCCGTTCATGAACACGCCGACGTTGAGCCGGATCTGCGCCCACAGCGGTTCGTCGTTCGGTTCGAACACCACCCACTTGGTGCCGCGGAACAGGGACTCCTCGATGAACAGGGCGAGGCGGACGATGGGGATGTACTTCCACTCGCTCGCCAGTTGGTCGGCGCCATCGAGGGTGCGCGCCCCCCAGCACAGGTTGCCGTACACCGGGAAGGTGCGCAGGCAGTTGGCGCCCTGCGGATTGAGCGCGCCGTTCTCGGGGTCGCTCAGGGTGTAGGCGAGCCCCTGGATGTTCTGCAGCCGGGCGTCGGTGCCGGCGGGCGCCTTCCACACCCCACGCGTCGCGTCGGTGCGCGCGAACAGCCCCGCGATGGTGCCCGAGGCGGCAATGCTGCGCAGCCGGTTGCCGTTCACCGGGTCGGGCGCGAAGGTGCGCGGGAAATACACCGCGGCGTTCTTGTGGCGCAGGCTGGCATTGTCGGCCAGCCAGGTCTGCATCGCGTCCAGGGTGGCGGTGGCGGCCGGAATGTCGATGAGCTGGAAGCCACGCCGTCCGGCGATGTAGGGGGTCGCCTCGGCATACACCGCACGCATGTCGGTGGGGGTCAGCTCTGCCGCACGCGGGATGCACAGGATATTGACGAGATCGACGTCCTCCAGTGCATGGAGTCCGGTCTTCGCCGCCAGACTGCCGATCAGGGCGGGCGCACCCACCGGCACCGTGCCGTCCTGACCACCGTCGAGCTGATACTGCTGCACGTTGGGCTGCAGCGCGCCGGGGAAGCCGAGGTCGGCACCCACCGGTCCCACCACGTCGACGGTGGCCCCCGCCCGATAGCTCGGGCTGCTGCGCCCGCCCTGGACCAGAAAGCGGAACGGTGCGGCGGCGCTACCGTCGCCGAGCAGGCGCACTGTGGCGCCGGCCAGTACGGCACGCTCGGATTCGGCGGCCACCGCAGGCAGGGTCGCGGTGGCGCGGATCGCCGCCTCGACGAAGGGCCGCAGCCCTTGATAGGTGGTCGGGGCAGCACCGCCGTACACCAGCGTGGCAGAGTGGGTGGCGCGCGCGACGACCGGGAAGACGTCGCCATCGACGGTGACGGTGAACGTGCTGCCGTCGGCCGGCACGACCGGCGCACCGGCCGGCAGCGCGTTGCCGGGCGAGCCGGTGACGGCCGGGCGGGTGAGCGGATCGGGCAACGCGGCGAGGTCTGCCGTGCCGTCCAGGGTGCGGCGGTCGAGCTGCACGATGCGCGAGCCGGCATTGACCACCGCAATCGCATGGTCAGGCGAGGCCTCGTCCATGGTCAGGTTGCGGAAGGTCTCACTGCGCAGCAGTCGCCGGACGCCGTTCTGCAGGGCCACCTCGCTCACGGTCATGTTGAACGCGCTGGCCGGACTGCTGGTCTCGTGATCGATATCGATGAACACCGCATTGCCCCAGGCCCCCGGGTTGATGGCGATCTCGCCGCGAATCTGGCGCGCGGCGAGCACACGGAACATGGGATTGCCGGTGCCGGCGGGTCCGTCGGTGACCACCGTCCGCGCCTCGACGGCATTGTCGGCGGCGACCGCCTCCCCCGTCGTGCCCACCCGCACCACCCAGCACTCACTGCCGCCGTTTTGGAAGAACTGCTTGACGCCGTAGCTGGCGGGGCTGTGGGTGTGGATACCGCCGAACTCACGCTCGAAGTCGGCGTAGCTCAGGCACTGCACGGCCTCGTCCTGCAGGCCGCGCGGGAACCAGTCGACAAAGGCGGCGATTGAGGTCGCCACTCCGGTGATGGTGCGCACCCCGCTCGACTTTTCCTGGATGTAGACGCCCGGATAGCTGACTGTGACCATTTGCCTCTCTCCTAAGGTCGGTTCAGACGCTCCGCCGCGCAGGATGCAGTGCCTGCCTGCTCGCCAACACCTCAAGAAGCACGGCGAACGCCATGGCAGAACCGGAAACACGCGACGAACGAGGAAATCGGGGCGGCCTTCTTTGGAAACACAGCCTGGAGGAGATGCGGGATTCGTCGCGGAGTGCCCCTGATCCACAGCGAAGACCAGCCAGTGCACGACGGGGCGAGGACGCCGATCCGGATGATGTCCGCACGGGACAGTGCGCGCTTACCACCCGCTTAACGCGCGCTGCAGCGCGGCAGATCGACCGACTACCCAAGACGGGTCATTGCATCGATGGTATGGCTTCAGGATAGTCGAGCGTGACCGACATGCAAGGGCGAATGCAGACGCATCGGCATGGCGGCGCTGACCGCCTTGGACAGCCGGGAATGGGCGCCCGCGGCGCCCATTCCCGGTTCGATACCGGGGCCTTGCTCAGCGCTTGAAGCGCTCCTCCGCGATCGCGTCGGCCACCTCGCCGGTCGGGCGCTCCTCCGCGCGCGCACGCTCGAAGACTTCCATCAGGTTGTCGTGGATGCCCTCGATGTGCCTGAGCAGCACGCTGCGCTCGAAGCCGATGCGCTCGTGGTACACGTCGATGATGCCGCCGGCGTTGATGACGTAGTCGGGCGCATACAGGATGCCGCGCTTCATCAGCTCGACGCCGTGGCGCGGCTCGGCGAGCTGGTTGTTGGCGGCGCCAGCGACGATGCTGGCCTTGAGCTGCGGGATGGTGGTGTCGTTAAGGATGGCGCCGAGCGCGCAGGGGGCAAAGACGTCGACGTCGAGGGCGAAGATCTCGTCGGGCGCGACCACGGAAGCGCCGAGCTCCCTGCCAGCCTGGACGAGCGGCTCGCGGTGGATGTCGGTCACCCACAGCTGCACGCCAGCTTCCTTCAACTGACGGGCGAGGTCGAAGCCGACGTTGCCCACACCCTGCACGGCGATACGCAGGCCATCGAGCGAGTCGCGACCAAGGCGCTCCTTCACCGCGGCCTTGATGCCGATGAAGGTGCCATAGGCGGTGGCGGGCGACGGGTCGCCGCTGCGCGTGCCTGCGTCCGAAGGCTTGTCGTGGATGCCAGCGACGTGAGGGGTCAGCTGCGCCATGTACTTCATGTCGGCGACGCTGGTGCCGGAGTCCTCGGCGGCAATGTAGCGGCCGTTCAACTGCTCGAGCGCGCGGGCGAACGCAGCGAGCAGCTCGGGCGTCTTGTGCGTGCGCGGGTTGCCGATGATCACCGACTTGCCGCCGCCCAGCTTGAGGTTGGCCATCGCCGACTTGTAGGTCATGCCACGCGACAGGCGCAGCACGTCACGCACCGCCTCCTCCTCGGTGGCGTAGGGCCACATGCGGCAGCCGCCGAGCGCGGGGCCGAGGTTGGAATTGTGGACGGCGATGATCGCCTTCAGTCCGCTCTTGTCATCGCTGACGAAGACGACCTGCTCGTGGTCGGCAAAGTCGCTCAGGGAAAATACGGCCATGCTGTGTCTCCTTCCTTGTGGGAACGTGAGGGGGTTGTCGCCGCACCGACGCCACGGGTGGCAGCGTCGGCGGACGGATTGGGTAAAGGTGCTGCCATGAGCGGCAGCCTCGAACGGTGATACGGTGCGGAGCCGCCCGCAAGGCTCGCGGCTGCCGCCGCTCCTACAGGCCACCACGCGGCAACGGCCCTCTGTAGGAGCGCCAGAAGGCGCGAACATGGCGGTGCCCGGCGCCAGCCACGTCGATCTAAGAGCGGCCGAATTCGCGGCTGCCGCCGCTCCTACATGGGTTCTGGAAGGCGCGAACATGGCGCCGCCGCTCCTGCAGGCCACCACGCGGCGACGGCCTTCTGTAGGAGCGCCGGAAGGCGCGAACATGGCGCGGAAGCAGGAGAAAGCCCCCTTTTCCCGAATCAGCCCGGGATGATCGCGATCGTCTTGCGCGCCTTGGTCGCGAGCGGCGTGCTCGGCGCCCGGCGGTGGCGGAAGTCCTCCAGCAGCGCGGCTTGTTGCTTGCGCGCACCAGCCAGGTAGCGCTCGCGGACGTGGCCGTAGCCGCGGATCTGCTCCGGAAGCGCCGCCAGCTCGATCGCCGCCTCGTGGTTGCTGCGCTCCAGATTGACGACGATCTCGTCGACCAGGCGCTCGTAATCGGTGATCAGCTCACGGTCGAGCTTGCGGTCGTGGCTACGTGCGAACGGGTCGAGCCTCGTGCCGCGCAGATGGCGGAACTTCGCCAGCACGCGCATGGCCTTCAGCATCCACGGGCCATATTCCTTCTTCTTCAGCTCGCCAGTGTGCGGATCCTTGTCGGCCAGCATCGGCGGCGCGAGATGGAAGACGAGCTTGTAGTCGCCCTCGAACTGCTCCTCGACGCGCTGCAGGAAGTCGCTGTCGGTGTACAGGCGCGCGACCTCGTACTCGTCCTTGTAGGCGAGCAGTTTATGGTAGCCACGCGCCACCGCCTCGGTCAGCAGGGTGATGCCAGGCGCGACCTTCGCCTCCGCGCCACGTACGCGCTCGACCAGGCGCACGTAGCGCCCGGCGTAGGCGGTGTCCTGGTAGTCGGCAAGCTGCGCCTTGCGCCGGGCGATCACCTCATCGACGCCGGTCGACAGGCGGTGATGCGGCGGCGTGCCAAACTGCGGCTTGGCCGCCTCGCGCACCGCGCGCAGGTCCGCGGCAGCGCGCCGCCCCCACAGGAAGGCGGCCTTGTTGGCCTCGATGGCGGTGCCGTTGATCTCGATCGCGCGCTCGATCGCCTGCCGCGGCAGCGGCACCAGAGCGCGCTGCCAGGCGAAACCGAGCATGAACAGGTTGGTCGCGATCGAGTCGCCGAGCAGGTCGGTGGCGATCCGCGTGGCATCGAGGAATTCGGCGTTCCCGGCCCCGACCGCATCGACGATCTGCGCCTCCATCGCCGCCGCGGGGAACTGCGGATCCGGGTTGGCGAGCACGTCGCCGCTGCGCGCCTGAGCGGCAAAGCCGCGCACGAACTCGCTGGTGTTGGTCTGGTCGCGGTTGATCACCACACGGGTGAGGCCGTGCTGCATCTTGGCGAGCGACTCGTCGCTCGCCGCCACCACCAGATCGCAGCCGATCACCGCATTGGCCTCGCCGGCGGCGACGCGGGCGGCGTGGAGCTGTTCCTGGCGGTCGGCGATGCGCACGTGCGACCACACCGCGCCGCCCTTCTGCGCCAGCCCCGCCATGTCGAGCACAGAGATGCCCTTGCCTTCCAGGTGCGCGGCCATGCCGAGCAGCGCGCCGATGGTCACCACGCCGGTGCCGCCGACGCCGGTGATGAGGATGCCCCACGGCGCGGCGGTGTCCGGCAGCTGCGGCTCGGGGAGCTCGCCGGCGAGGCGACCGAGCGCGCTCGCGCCGCTCGCCTTACCCTTGCGCAGCTTGCCGCCTTCGACAGTGACGAAGCTCGGGCAGAAGCCCTTCACGCAGGAATAATCCTTGTTGCACGAGGACTGGTCGATGAAGCGCTTGCGCCCGAACTCGGTCTCGACCGCGCCCACCGACATGCAGTTCGACTTGTCGCTGCAGTCGCCGCAGCCTTCGCACACCAGGTCGTTGATGACGACGCGCTTGGCCGGGTCGGGGAACTTGCCGCGCTTGCGGCGACGGCGCTTCTCGGCGGCGCAGGTCTGGTCGTAGATGATGGCGGTGACCGCCGGCGCCGTGCGCAGCTCACGCTGCACGGCGTCCATCTCATCGCGATGGCGGATGGCGATGCCGTGCGGCAGGTCGGCCGGGCCGTAGGCGCGCGCCGTGCCGTCATTGACCACCACCACCGTGCCCACGCCCTCGGCGAGCAACTGCCGGGCGATGATCGGCACCGACAGCGTGCCGTCGTGCGGCTGGCCGCCGGTCATCGCCACCGCATCGTTGTAGAGAATCTTGTAGGTGATGTTCACCTTCGCCGCCACCGCGGCGCGGATGGCGAGGATGCCCGAGTGCATGTAGGTGCCGTCGCCGAGGTTGGCGAACACGTGCGGCGTGCTGGTGAAGGGCGCCTGGCCGATCCAGGGCACGCCCTCGCCGCCCATCTGGCAGAAGGTCTGGGTGTGCTCGGGCGACAGCCAGGTCGCCATGTAATGGCAGCCGATGCCGGCGATCGCACGCGAGCCTTCCGGCACCTTGGTCGAGGTGTTGTGCGGACAGCCGGAGCAGTAATGCGGCACGCGCTGGATGGACAGGCGGGGTTTGGCGAGCGCCGCCTCCTTGGCCTCGATGAAAGCCAGGCGCGCCTTGATGCGGTCGGAGGTGTAGAAGCGGGCGATGCGACCGGCGATGGCGCGCGCGATCATCGCCGGGGTGAGCTCGCCCGCCGCCGGCAGCAGCCACTGTCCGTGCGGTTGCGCCCACTCGCCCTTCTCGTCGAACTTGCCGATCACGCGCGGACGCACCGCGTCCTTCCAGTTGTAGAGCTCCTCCTTCAACTGATACTCGAGGAACTGGCGCTTCTCCTCGATCACGAGGATCTCGTCCAGTCCGTCGGCGAAGCGGCGCACGCCCTCGGCGTCGAGCGGCCACACCATGCCGACCTTGTACAGGCGCAGGCCGATCGCCGCGGCGGTGGCCTCATCGATGCCGAGGTCGTCGAGCGCCTGGCGCACGTCGAGATAGCTCTTGCCGCTGGTGATGATGCCCAGGCGCGCCTGCGAACTGTCGATCACCGTGCGGTCGAGCCCGTTCTTGCGACAGTAGGCGAGCGCGGCGTAGAGCTTGTGGTGGAGCAGGCGCTCCTCCTGCACCAGCGGCGGGTCGGGCCAGCGCAGGTTGAGGCCGTCGAGCGGCAGCGGGAATTCATCCGCCGATGGGATCAGCGTGCGCACGCTGAAGGGATCGACCTCCACCGAGGACGAGGTCTCGACGGTGTCGGTGAGCGCCTTGAACGCCACCCAGCAGCCCGAGTAGCGCGACAGCGCAAAGCCATGCAGGCCGTACTCGAGGTATTCCTGGATGCCCGCGGGGGCGAGCACCGGCATCATCAGCGCCTTGAACACGTGCTCGGTCTGGTGCGGCAGCGTCGAGGACTTGGCGGCATGGTCGTCGCCGGCGATCACCAGCACGCCGCCGTGCTGCGAGGTGCCGGCGGCGTTGGCGTGGCGGAACACGTCGCAGGTCCGGTCCACGCCCGGACCCTTGCCGTACCAGATCGAGAACACGCCATCGACCTTGGCGTTGGGGTCGAGGCCGAGCTGCTGCGTGCCCCACACCGACGTTGCGGCGAGATCCTCGTTGAGGCCAGGCTGGAAGCGGATGTTCATCGGTGCGAGGAAACGCTTCGCCTTCCAGAACTCCTGGTCGACGCTGCCGAGCGGCGAGCCGCGATAGCCGGTGACGAAGCCGGCGGTGTTCAGCCCTGCGGCCTCATCACGCAGCTTCTGCATCATCGGCAGGCGCACCAGGGCCTGGATGCCGGTCATCCAGGCGCGGCCCGTCTTGAGGGTGAATTTGTCGTCGAGGCTGACGTGCGTTGCAATGTTCGACATGGTGTTGTGAACCGCCACCGGGCGGCAGGCCGGCGCGTCTGGCGCGGGCTGCCGGCGGGTCGGCGTGGTCTCCTCTGCGGGTGGGTCGGGGCTGCGGCGCCGATGCGGCGCGCAGTGGTCATGGGCCGAATGCTAGGCGCTTCGCGAGGAATGATTTTTCGCAATCGGGCTCGCAAAGCCTCCGATAAGGAAAATTATTTCTTTCATCAGCGATTACGATGCACTGCACCCGGACAACCCGAGCCGGGCATCCACACGGGACGGGCGTGGATCTCCGCACCCTCGCTGCAGGCACCCCGCACTTTGGCGCACGCTGGCGAGCGTTTAGAATCCGCGCCTTTTCCCTCCGCGCCACAAGCGCGATAAAACTCGAGGAGACACACATGAATCGAACCGCCGCCATCCGCGGCGCCGCCCCCGCGCGGTCGCGCCCCACTGTCGCACGCTCCCGCCGCGAGGAGTGCTGACATGGCCAAGAGCACCCACAGCCAGTGGTCATCGCGGATGGGCTTCGTGCTCGCCGCGACCGGCTCCGCGGTCGGCCTCGGCAACATCTGGAAGTTTCCCTACATGGTCGGCCAGAGCGGCGGCGCCGCCTTCGTGCTGGTCTACCTGGCCTGCATCGCGCTCATCGGCGTACCCATCCTGGTGTCGGAATGGATGATCGGCCGCCGCGGCCAGAAGAACCCGATCAACACCATGGCCCAGCTCGCACGCCAGAATGGGCACAGCACCAACTGGGCGCTGGTGGGCGCGATCGGCGTGTTCGCCGCCTTCCTGATCCTGTCCTTCTACTCGGTGATCGGCGGCTGGGCACTGGCCTACATGCGCGACGCCGCCACCGGCGCCTTCAGCGGGCTGGACAAGGCCGCGATCGGCGGCGCCTTCGAGGGTTTCCTCGCGCGCCCGGCCGAACTGATGACCTGGCACACGATCTTCATGCTGCTCACCGTGGTGGTGGTCGCGCTCGGCGTGTCGGCCGGCCTCGAACGCGGCACCAAGCTGATGATGCCGGCGCTCGCGGTCATCCTGCTCGTGCTGGTCGGCTACGGTATGACCACCGGCAGCTTCGGCGAAGGTCTCGCCTACCTGTTCAACCCCGACTGGAGCAAGCTCGACGGGAAGGTGCTGCTGGCCGCGCTCGGTCACGCCTTCTTCACGCTGTCGCTCGGCATGGGAATCATGATGGCCTACGGCTCCTATCTCGGCGAGGAGGTGAACCTGCTGCGCGCCGCACGCACCGTGGTCATCATGGACACCCTGTTCGCGCTGTGCGCCGGCATGGCGATCTTCCCGATCGTGTTCGCCAACGGCCTCGACCCCGCGGCCGGCCCCGGCCTGGTGTTCGTGACCCTGCCGCTGGCCTTCGGCAACATGAGCGGCGGCCTGGTGATCGGCGCGCTGTTCTTCCTGCTGCTGACCTTTGCCGCGCTGACCTCGTCGATCTCGCTGCTCGAACCCGTGGTGGAGCTGATCGAGGAGCGCACGCCGCTCGGCCGCGTGGCGGCCACCATCGTCGCCGGGGTGACGATCTGGGCGCTCGGCATCGCCGCCCTGCTGTCGTTCAACGTGTGGGCCGAGGTCAAGCTGTTCGGGCTGAACATCTTCGATCTGCTCGACTACGCCACCAGCAAGTTCATGCTGCCGCTCGCCGGCCTGGGTGCGATCGTGTTCGCGGCATGGAAGCTCGACCAGCAGGGCGTGAAGGCCGAACTCGGCCTCGGCAGCACGGGCTTCGGGCTATGGACGCTGCTGTCGCGCTACGTCGCGCCGGTGGGGGTGCTGTTCGTGTTCTGGAGCAACCTGTAAGAAGGTGTGCCCAGAATGATCAGGTGGCCAGTCTGGTTGCAAGGGTATGCGCTTCGACCAACCAGACCCAAGGGACCGGTGCCCCGCCTTGCACGGCTGCGTGCGGGCGGGGCTTGCGCTCCGGCTTGACCCTGCTGATGCCCGCCTGCCGCATCGCCATGCGGGCCGTGGCCGGACACCCGCCGCTCGTTCGACTTCGACAAGACATCCGGCAGCACAAGCGCTTTGCGCTCTCGGGAACAAGCTCGCTAGTCGCTTAGCGGAGGCAGCGCCGCACGACTCGATGAGGACAAGCGCGGCGACGCCCCACCTTGGTTCGCGTACAGGGCATGGTAGCGCGCGATCGCCTCGCGCGCGTTGAAGAGCATCCGCTCGCCACCGAGGCGCTCGTCAAGCTCGGAGTTTCGCGCCGTCTCGAGCACGCCGGGATTGAGCGCGGCCAGCCAGACCACAGTGCCGGCTTCGGTCCAGCGCTTCTCGCCTTCCATGAGCATCTGCAGGGCCGAGTACTCGAGGTCGGGCACCCGGCTCAGGTCGAGCGCCAGCACTTGCGGCCTGTGCTGCGCCAACAGCGCCTCGATCTGATCGACGACGTACTGCACGTTGAGGAAATACAGCCTACCCTCGGGCCGCAGGATCAGCAGCCCGTCGAAGGTCTCGTCGTCCGGATGCTCGGGTGACAACGGCCGCAGCACGTCGGCGCCGCGCTTGCGGCCGATGATGGACACGCGCGGGTGCGCGGTCTGGCTCGTCAGCCCGATCGTCGACACGATGATCGCCACCACGATGCCCTTAAGCGTTCCGAACACCGGTACGCCGAGGCAAGCGATCAGTGCCCAGCGAAACTCCATCGAGCGCACACCCCGGATAGCGCGGAACTCGGCCGGCTGGATCAGCCCGACCGAGTAGACGATCACGATCGCCGCCAGCGTCGAGTTCGGCAACAGGCCGAGCAGCGGCGCAAGCAGCAGCATGGTCGCCAGCGCCGTGGCCGCTGTCACCAGCGACGCCCGCTGCGATTGGCCGCCGGCGGATCGCACCACCGCGGTCTGCGAGGTGCCGCCGCCGGCAGGCATCGCGCCGAGCATCGCCCCGGCGAGGTTGGCGGCGCCAGTCGCCACCAGTTCGCGGTTGGCGTCGATCGGCGGGTCCGCGGGACGTGCGAAGGCACGCCCGGCGGCGATCGTCTCGGTGAAGCTCATCAACGCGATGCCGAGCGCGCCGGGCGCCAGGTCTGCGAGCAAGGCGAGGTCGGGCAGCGTCAGTGACGGCAGCCCTTGCGGAATGTGGCCGACCAAGGACACGCCCATCGCCTGCAGGTCGAAGAACCACGCTGCGGCGATCGCCAGCCCGACGGCCACCAGCGGCGCCGCTGAATGCGGGCGCAGCTTTTCCATCCCGATCAGCACCGCGAAGGTGGCAACGGCGACCGCCAGCGTGATCAGCGATGTTTCGGGCAGGTGCTGCACGACGCTCAGCACGTCGCGGAAGAAGCCCTCCTTCTGGATGTGGATGCCGAGCAGCTTCGGCACCTGGTCGAGCACGATCACGAACCCGATGCCTGCCTTGAAACCGGTCAGCACCGGCGTGGAGATGAAGTTGGCAACGAAGCCAAGGCGCAGGAGACGCGCCAGCACCAGCATCACGCCGACCAGCACGGTCAGCGTCGCCGTCGCGGTGATGAGCTTCGCCGGATCGCCGTCGGGCACTGATGTGCCGAGCTGCGTGCCGGCCAGGATCGCCAGCGTGGTGGTGGAGCTGACGCTGAGCACGCGCGAGGAGCCAAGCAGCGCATAAATCAGCATCGGCACGAAGGCGGTGTACAGGCCGATCGCCACCGGCAGCCCCGCCACCGATGCGTAGGCCATCGCCTTGGGCAGCACGACGGCGGCCGCCGTCAGCCCCGCGACGATGTCGAAACGCAGCGTGGGCGTGCCCGGCTCGCCCGCCGCTGCGGACGTCGGAGACTGGCTCATCTGGGGTTCTCCCGGATTCGGAACCCTGCGCCGATCGAACGGACGGAGACCTGGTTGCCCGAACCCGGGGCGAACCCGTAGCCGCCGAGCGTGACGCCGTTCCGGCTGGACTGCGTGAAGGGTCCGCGCCGGACGCCGGGCGGGTTGCCATGGGCCCGGAGGCATTGAGCGGCGATGCCGAAGCGACGCGGCTCGACCGGGCGAAATCCCCGCTCGCCCAGGGCGCTGCGACCGGAAGGGCCGCCACCACGACGACCAGGAACACCGCGAGGGCGGCGAGCAGGTCGTCGCGTCTGCGCTGCGACCGTTCCGCCCCCCTCATTCCCGGACATCTTTTTCGCCATCTCTCACCCTTTGTGCGCTTCTCGTTTCACGGGCCGCGTTACCTGGACCTGGTCTGGCCGTCCTTCACGCCCTGCTCGTACGCGCTCTGCTCGTTCTTCTTGCTCTTGTCGTACAGGTAGCCAGTCGCCGCACCGGCCGCGGCGCCCGCGGCTGCCCAGCCCCAATCGCCGGAGGCGACTCCCACGACGACGCCGCCCACAGCGGCCCCGGTACCGACGCGTCTCTGCGTGTCGGTCATGCTCTCGCAGCCGCCGAGCATCAGGGTGGCAGCCAGCGCGCAACAGATCGTCAGGTTGCGGTTCATGGTCTTTCTCCTTGGTTCAGTTGACTTTGAGCGGTCAATTCCTGCACGGATAGGTTTCCGCAAGGTACCTGAACAGCGTATCGACCGGCGCCTCCTTCATCGTCTGCGGGTGGGCCTTGGCCCAGGCGACGAAGTCGTTCATCACGTTGGCACGCGACGGCGCCGGGCTCGGCGGGCAGACGAAGCGGCTCCCCGCTGCGACCGTCGCCTCGTAGTAGCGATAGGCGCCGACCAGCACGCCGTGGCAGAAGCCGGTGGCGTTCGCGTGCAGCGGGTGCTCCGCGGGCACGCTGCAGGCGCGCACGAGTTCGTCCGTGTCGCGCATCTGGAACGTGCTCGAATCGACCGCGAACGCGGTTCCCGAGGCCAAGAGTGCGGTTACGACTATCCACTTGCGCATGGCTTTCTCCAGTGGTCCATCTGGCCGGGACATGGGCTGTTTCCGGACGGCAATCCGCTTGACCCTTCGGCGCCGCGTTGCCGCGGTGCCTTCGGTCGGCGTACGACCGACACGCTCAAGCCCCGGCCAGGGCAAACAGCGGCGGGCGTGCTGCACATGAATCCGCTCACCTGGAGGCCTGGTAAGTCCCTTCGGTGATGAGGATCCTGCCTCGATGGACAGCGTATCCCTGGGCGCCTGGTTCTTCAAGCCATTGCGGATCCGCTTGCCGTCGTGGACGCCGGGATCATCCAGTTGGCGAGAGGCCCGGACTGGTCGACGTGCAACACGCCGAGCACGGTCATCTCGCGGTGACCGCCGCGGATCGGGCCGAAGGACACCGCGCTATCGAAGGTGGAGGCCGCCGGTAGCGCAGCCACGGCGTTGCCGGCGGCGTCGCTCGGCAGGCGGTGGAGCATCCCCTCGTCGGGCGCCGCGCCGATACCGATCAGGCCGTTTTCGGACTGGAGGAACGCGCGCATCCCGGCCTGCACGAAACTGGCAATCAGCGTCGGAATGCCGAGGTTGACGAGCGCGAAGTCGGCGCGCTGTGCGGTTTCGGCCAGTTAGTCCTTGCCGGCCACCGTCACCTCCTGTTTGCCTTCTTCGACCACCATGAAGCCGCCAATCATCAGGCTCCCGTCGTCGGGAATCAGCACCCCTGCGTCGGCGATGGGAAGGGTCTTCATCTCGTTTCCTTGCGGCAACGCCTACCAAGGGCAGCACTGCCGCCAGAAGCCGCCCTGCCCGCCTCACAGCGGCAGGGCGGTTTCGTTCTTGATCTCGCGCAGCGCCACCGCCGAGTGGGTGACGTCGATCTCGGGGATCTTGAGCAGGAACTCGTGCATGAACACCGACAGCGCCTCCAGGTTCGGCAGGTAGAGCTTGAGCAGGCAATCGGTCTCGCCGAGCAGCTCGTAGCACTCCACCACCTGCTCGCAGGCCTTCACCACGCGCTCGAAGCGGTCGAGCACGTCGGCACTGTGCTGCTTGAGCTTGACCCGCACCCACACGCAGGTCCCCAACCCGACCTTGTGGCGATCGACGAGCGCGACGTAGCCGCGGATCACGCCCGCCTCCTCCAGCTCGCGCACCCGCCGCCAGCAGGGCGTCGGCGACATGCCGACGCGGTCGGCGAGCACCTGCGTGCTGAGCGTGGAATCCTTCTGCAGCAGGGTCAGGATGTGACGCTGCGCTGGATCGAGTTTCATGTCCCCTTCCCTGCCCGGCTGCGCTGTCCGGGTCGTCGTGGTGTCGTCGGTCGTGGCGCGCACCTGTCAGCGACGCCGGGAGCGCGCCTGCGGCGCTCAGAGCACCTTCAGCAGTTCGACCTCGAACACCAGGGTGGCATTGGGCGGAATCACGCCGCCAGCGCCGCGCGTACCGTAACCGAGCTCGGGCGGGATGGTCAGCTTGCGCTTGCCACCGACCTGCATGCCCTGCACGCCCTCATCCCAGCCGCGGATCACGTGGCCTGCGCCGAGCGGGAAGGCAAAGGGATCGTTGCGGTCCTTGCTCGAATCGAACTTGCGCCCGTCGGTCAGCCAGCCGGTGTAGTGCACCGACACCATGCGGCCCTTTTCGGCGGTGTCGCCGGTGCCGACCTCGATGTCATCAATGACGAGCCCGCTGGCGGTGGTGGTCTGGGTCATGCCGTTCTCCTGCCGTGAGTGAAAGCGCGCATTCTACCTGCTGCCCTCGGGCCAGCGGCGCATCCCGAAGCGACCACGAAACTTGGCGATCTTCGGCGCCACCACGTACTGGCAGTAGGGCTGGTCGCTGTTATTCACATAGTAGTCATGGTGCTCCGGCTCGGCCGGCCAGAACCTCGGCGCCCGCTCGACGCGAGTCACGATCGCCTTCGCAAAGACCCGCTGCTCGCCGAGTTCCTCGATGGTCGCGCGCGCAGTGCGCAGTTGCGCGTCACTGGTCGCGAAGATCACCGAGCGGTACTGCGAGCCGACGTCGTTCCCCTGGCGGTCGACCGTAGTCGGGTCGTGGATGGTGAAGAACACATCCAGCAGCTCTCTGTAGCTCACCTTCGCCGGATCGAACACGATCCTCACCACCTCGGCGTGACCGGTGCCGCCGGTGCACACGTCGCGGTAGCTCGGCACATCGATGTGACCGCCACAGTAGCCGGGCACCACCTCGACGACGCCGTCGATCAGGTCGAACACCGCCTCCAGGCACCAGAAGCAGCCGCCACCTAGGATGGCGGTCTCATGCATCGAATGTTCCTTGTCGTCGCTCATCTGCGCGCTCCATCGGGGTTGGGGTTACACACGCAGAGACCACGTGCGCGGGCAATCATTCCCCAAGCGCAGCAGCCTCGGCAAGGTGTTCGGGAAGCTCGCGGCGACCGCCACCCCGACCCCGCGGCCGGCGCGAAGCCGCGCGCGCCTCAGCGCCACACGGCCGCCCGAACCGGAAAGTTCGCGGCTTCCGCCGCTTCTGCCGCGAACGGCGCGTCAGCGGAACGAAAAGCCGTACTGGACATCGAGTGCGGTGTCGGTGCCGCCGCGCGCGATCACCGACAGCCGGCGCGACACCTGGTAGGTGAGCTTGACCAGGGTCGCCGCCCCGCCCAGGCTCTGCTCGAAGCTCAGGAAAAGATCCGGGCCGAGGCGCTTGCCCAGGCTCAGCACCTGGCCCGACACCGAGGGGCCGCCAGCGACGGTCTGGCCGCTGCCGAGCACGCGGCTGCTTGCCGTGCGCGTGGTGCTGTTGAGTTCGCCCTGGCCGATCGAGAACGAGTCGAAGCCAAGGCTGCGCGACAGCTCCTCGGTCATGCCCCCGCCCGGCCCGCCGAGCAGTGCGGCAGCGGCCGGCAGCAGCAGGCCGAGATCGGCGCCCGAGGCGGCATCGGGTGCACGCCCGAGCACGATCCATGACAGCTTGGCGGGGTCGGGTACGCCGGGCTCGGACACCAGCTTGATCTGCGGCCGCTTCGCGCTGCCGGTGACCGCCACCCCGGCCTCCACCTCCAGTCCCTTGCGCAGCGCCACGATGTTGAGCCCGGGCGCATCGAGCGGACCCTGGAAGTTGATCAGGCCTCGCTCGATGGTGAGGCTCTGACCGTAGCCGCGGTAGCCGCCGCCCACGGTCTGGATCGTGCCCACCGCCGACAGCGGCAGCCCCGGCTGCAGGCGGATGCGCAGGTCGCCGGCGAGCCGGGTCTCGAGACCGAGCGCGGACAGGTATAGCGCGTCGCCCAGGGCGACGCGCACGTCGGCGTTCACCGCGAATCCGCCGCCCGCCTCTGCGGGCGCATCGCCACGACCGAGCACCACAACGTCGTCGGAGAGGCTGGGCGGCAGCGCCTCGGCGAACGCGAGGTAGCCCGCATCGGCGCGGAAGTCCGCATCCAGCGCCAGCGCGGTCCAGGTGCTGCGCGCGCTGCCCTTGCCCGACAGCAACATCCAGCGGTCGTCGCGCTGCAACAGCGGGAGGCGGTCGGCATCGAACGTGAAATTGCCCTCGCCGCTGGCCAGCGCGAGCTGCCCGCGCGCCGTGAAGCGCCCCGGGGTGACGGTGAGCTGCGCGAAGGGGATACGGTTCTCGGGCGGGCGCACGCGGTTGGCGGAGATGAACTCCAGGCGCTCGAGGCGCACCAGCTCCTGGTCGAAGTCGAGGTCGAGCTCGCCACCGGCGAGGATCAGGCCCTGGTCGATCAGCGTGAAGCCGAGCTCACGGCCCTCGACGCGACCGCTCGCACGTGGCGCGCCCACCGTGCCGGCGACGCTGAAGCTGCCCGCGATGCGGCCAGCGAGTTCGATGTTCTCCTGTGCGAGGCGACCGAGCCAGGCGATCGAGGGCACGTCGAGTTGCGCCGAGCCGCTGATCGGCGTCCCCGGCGGCACGCTCCACAGGCCGTCTGCGGTGCGGCGCGCGCGCAGGCCCGCTTCGCCCTGCACGCTGCCAAGCTCGCTGCCGCGCACGTCGAGCGCGAGGCTCACCCGATCACCGCGCGCGTTCAGCACGACCTCCAGCTTGTCGAGGCCAAGCCGGGTGCGCAGCTCACCCTCCACGCTGAGGTCGCCGGACTCGCGGAACACCCGCGCCTCGCCTTCGAGCGTGCGGCCCACCACCAGATCCCAGCGCGCACTCAGGGTCAGCGGATCCGCATTGCGGCGCGGCCGGCCGTCGCGCCGCGGCGGTTCGAGCTCAAGCACCAGCCCGGCGAGATCGCCGCGCAGCACGCTCTGCGCTGGCGACCAGGCGATCTCCTGCAAGCGGAGGCGGCCCTTGTTTCCGGCGGCGATCTCGGCTGCGCCAAGGCGCACGCGGTCGGCGCCAAGTTCGAGCGTGGCCGGCGCCTTCAGGCGCGCCGGGAAGCGCCCCGAGGTATCGAACGCGAGCAGCCGGCCGCTCCAGCGCGGCGGCTCGTCCTTGCCGAGACCGCCCTCGAGCGCCACGCGCAGCGTGTCAGCGACGCCCTCGCGCGGTGGCGTGGAGAGGGCTGCGTCGAGCCGGTGGCGAGCGCGCGAGCCCTTCGCATCGACGTGCACGCTCGCCAGCCAGTCGGGCTGCGCCTTGCCGTCGGAGCCACGCGCGCTGCTGCCGAGCCGATCGATCTCGAGCGCGAGCTCGAAGGGTCCGTCCAGCCCCCTGTCCAGACGCGCCCTGGCATCGATGGCGTCGATCCGCAGATCGCCGGGCAGGGCAAGCTTTGTGCCGGAGAGTACGAGCCGGCCCGCGGGCGCCGCCAGCGTTCCCTCGACCAAGCCCTCGACGCGCGCGCGGCCACCGAGGCCAAAGCCGATCGCTGCCAGCGCAGGCGCATCCACATCGAGCGCCAGGCTGTCGCCGGGCGCCCCGAAGGCCCCCTTGGCGAGCACCGTGTTGCCGGCCAGGCGCAGGTCGATGCGGACCTCGGACAAGCGTTCGCCGACCAGCCGCAGGCGGCCTTCGCCGCGCAAGGGGCGGCCATCGAGGCGGCTGTCGGGAAGGGTGAAATCGAGCGTCGCCGCCCGTGGCAGGCCTTCGGCGGGCAGCTCGCCGGACGTCTCGAGGTCAAGGTTGAGGCGCGCAGTCGGCAGGTCGGGAAGTAACGCACGCGGATCGACATCGCGCAGCTTCGCCGTGAGCGTGAAACGGCGCAGCACGGTCGCAGCCGCCGGCTCCGCCCTGGCAGGCGCGCGCTCCGCACCGGGCAATGCAGCGGCTGACGCGGCGGCGTCCTGGCCTTCCCCACCCGCAGCGCTTTCCGAGGCACGACGGTTGGCAGCCTCCGCCGGCGTGGGCGGAAAAGCGGTCGTGAGCGTCGCGTCCGCATCGATGCGCGCCTTGCCCACGTCGACGCCGATGCGCGCGGCCTGACGGTGGGCGCCGACCTCGGCGTCGATGCGGCCGGCGACGATCTGCCGCGGCAGGCGACCATCGAGCGCGTGCGTGTCGATGCCGGCGAGCTCGAGCGCCGCGACGAGTTCGCCGAACCCGGACTCGGCCGCCGGCGGCGCAGCGGAGGCGGCCGCAGTCGACGCGGGGGTGATCTGTTCAGGGGCGGCAGGAACCGTACCCGTCGGCGCAGGGGTGGGTGCGGCGGCGCTCGCGTCGACGTTGCCTGAGGTGTCCTCGCCCGCCGCGGGTGCCGCAGATCCCGCCGGTGGCCGCCAGGCCAGCCGGCCACCGATCCGCCCGCCGCCAGCGAGGCGGATATCGAGCGCGTCGAACGCGATCTGCGTGCGCTGCCAGTCGAACTGTGCGGTCAGCGTCTCGAGCGGAATGCCACCGGCGTCCACCGCGGCCGGGCGCGCGTTGGTGAGGCGGACCGGCCCGGCGAGCAGGCCGCCGTCGACCGGGGCGGCGAGTTCGGCGTCCACGCTCAGCGCCGCCGCGGGCACGCCGGCGGCGAAGAGCGCGGGATCGACGCCGCTGGCGTGCACCACCACGCGGCGCAGCGGATCGGCGGCAAAGCTCGCGACCTCGGCCTCGACGCGCAGCAGCGCCGCGCGGGAACGCGCCTCGACGCGCAGGTGCGGCGCCAGCAAGGTGTCGCCGAGCGTGGCCTGCAGCGTCACTGGATGGGTTTCGAGCACGCCCTCGAAACCGGCCTCGCCGTCGAGCACGAAGGGCGACGCGCCATCGAGCGCGAGCGCGAGCCGGGCGCGGCCCTGCGGAAGGTCGACGCTCAGGCTTTCCAGCCGGTGGTGGCGACCGTCGCTGGCCAGCACCGCCTCCAGGCGAGAGAACACCGCACCCTGTTCCGCGGCCACTTCGGTCGCCGCCTCGGCGGCGCGCGCCGGGTCGTCCGCGACGTCGGCAGCGCGCTCGAGCGCCTCGGCGGCCTGACCAGCGACCTCTTCCACCGCAGCAGTCGTACCCTCGGCTGGCGCGTCGATTTCCTCGGCCACGCGCGCAGGCAGTTCGCGCATCACGAAGGTGCCCACCGCCAGCCGCCGCAGCGCGATCGAGAGCGGCAGTTCGAGGGAGGCGGGCGGCGCGAGCGGTTTGGCAGCGGGTTCGTCCTCGGCCACCGCCTGGGCGAGCACGATGCGCCCGGCGGTGAGATGCTCGATCTCCAGCCGGCGCTGCAGCAATGCCGAAGGGGTCCAGGCGAGCGAAAGCTCGCGCAGCTCGATCTCCAGCCCCGGCGAGCGCCAGGCGAGTCCGTCCACATCGAGGCGGCCGAGCAGCCGGCCGCGCGCGCCCTCGACCTGCAGCGCACCCGAGGTGGCGCGGCGGGCGAGCGCGACCGTCGCATCCAGCCCGGACTGCGTGCCCGCCAGCCAGGCGCCGCCGCCGACCAGCGCCACCAGCGCCAGCGCGACGCCCCAGCCGAGCGCGCTTGCGAGCCAGCGCCGGCGCGGTGGCGGCGGGGCGCTACGGTCGGCGGGCGCGGGGGCGTCGTGCGGCGCGCGCATGCGCTGAGCTCAGGCCCCGAACAGGGCCTGCAGTTCGGCCCCGGGATGCGGCGCGCGCATGAAGGCCTCGCCGACGAGGAAGGTGTGCACCGCGTTGGCCTGCATCAGGGCCACGTCCTCCCGCTGGAGGATGCCGGACTCGGTGACCACGATGCGCCCGGCGGCGCCGCTGGCGATGCGCGGCAGCAGGTCGAGCGTGGTCTGCAGCGCGACCTCGAAGGTGCGCAGGTTGCGGTTGTTGATGCCGATCAGCGGGGTCTGCAACTGCAGCGCGCGCTCGAGTTCGTCGCCGTCGTGGACCTCGACCAGCACCGCCATGCCAAGCTCGCTCGCGAGCTGCTCCATGTCGCGCATCTGCGCCAGGTCCAGGCAGGCGGCGATGAGCAGGATGGCGTCGGCGCCCATCGCGCGGGCCTCGAACACCTGGTAGGGATCGACCATGAAGTCCTTGCGCAGCACCGGCAGGTGGCACGCGGCGCGGGCGGCCTGCAGGTACTCGGGCGCACCCTGGAAGAAGCCGCGGTCGGTGAGCACCGACAGGCAGGCGGCACCGGCGTGCTCGTAATCTGCCGCGATCCCGGCAGGATGGAAATCCGCGCGGATCACGCCCTTCGACGGGCTCGCCTTCTTGATCTCGGCAATCACCGCCGGCAGGTGCGCGGCATGCTTGTTGCGGATCGCGCCCACAAAATCGCGCGCTGGCGGCTGCGCCTCGGCGTCGGCGCGCACCAGGCATTGCGGGCGCGCGGCGGACGCGGCGGCGACCTCCTCGACCTTGACCGCGCAGATCTTGTGCAGAATGTCGCTCATCGGCCGCTCCGGAACTGCTGGGTGAAGCGCACGAACACGTCGAGCTTGGCGCGCGCGGCGCCGCTCTCGATGAGCTCGCGCGCGCGCAGGATGCCGGCGCCCATCGTATCGACCAGGTTGGCGGTGTACAGCGCCACCCCGGCGTTGAAGATCACGACCTCGCGCGCCGGGCCGGGCTGGTTGTCGAGCACGCCGAGCAGCACTTCGCGCGACTCGGTGGCGTCCTCGACGCGCAGGTTACGGCTGCCCGCCATGGCGAGGCCGAAGTCCTCGGGATGAATCTCGTACTCGGTGACGACGTTGTCCTTGAGCTCGCCGACCAGGGTGGCGCCGCCGAGGCTGACCTCGTCCATGCCGTCCAGGCCATGCACCACCAGCACGTGGTTGGCGCCGAGGCGTTGCATCACCCGGGCCTGGATGCCGACCAGGTCGGGGTGGAACACACCCATCAGGGTGTTGGGTGCGCTCGCCGGGTTGGTGAGCGGACCGAGGATGTTGAAGATGGTGCGCACGCCCATCTCGCGCCGCACCGGGGCGACGTTCTTCATCGCGCTGTGGTGCGCCGGGGCGTACATGAAGCCGATGCCGGTGGCCTCGATACACTCGGCGACCTGCTTTGGCGTGAGCTCGAGGTTGACGCCGAGCGCCTCGATCACGTCGGCCGCGCCCGACTTCGACGACACCCCGCGCCCGCCGTGCTTGGCGACGCGGGCGCCGGCCGCGGCGGCGACGAAGATCGTGGTGGTGGAGATGTTGAAGGTGTTGGCGCCATCGCCGCCGGTGCCCACGACGTCGAGGAAGTGGTCGTGCGGCGGCTGCACCACGACCTTGGTCGACATCTCGCGCATCACGGTGGCGGCGGCGGTGATCTCGCTGATGGTCTCCTTCTTGACGCGCAGCCCGGTGAGGATGGCGGCGGTCATCACCGGGGAGATCTCGCCGGCCATGATCTGGCGCATCAGCGACAGCATCTCGTCGTAGAAGATCTCACGGTGCTCGATCGTGCGTTGCAGGGCTTGCTGGGCGGTAATCGTGGTCATGAGGCTCTCGCAGCGTTCGTTTCAGGCGGCCACCGGCAGGCTGGCGCCGCGGTCGAGGAAGTTCTTCAGCAGTGCGTGGCCGCACTCGGTGAGGATGGACTCGGGGTGAAACTGCACGCCCTCGACGTCCAGCGACTTGTGGCGCACGCCCATGATCTCGCCGTCGTCGGTCCACGCCGTCACTTGCAGACAGTCGGGCAGGCTCGCGCGTTCGATGGCCAGCGAATGGTAGCGCGTGCAGGTGAGCGGATTGGGCAGGCCGCGGAACACCCCGGCATCGATGTGGTGCACCGGCGAGGTTTTGCCGTGCATCAGCTTCTGCGCGTGCACGATGCGCCCGCCAAAGGCGGCGCCGATGCTCTGGTGGCCGAGGCAGACGCCGAGGATGGGTAGCTTGCCGGCGAAGGCCTTGATCGCCTGCACCGAGATGCCGGCCTGCGCCGGCGAGCACGGCCCGGGCGAGATGACGAGGTGATCGGGGGCGAGGCGCTCGATCTGCTCGAGGGTGATCTCGTCGTTGCGGAACACCTTGACGTTGGCGCCAAGCTCGCCGAAGTACTGCACGAGGTTGTAGGTGAAGCTGTCGTAGTTGTCGATCATCAGCAGCATGGTCATTCCCTTCGCGAAGGCCGGCCAAGGGCGGATAAGGCCGGCTTCGTCAGCATGTTCGTGGGGCAGGACAGGACAGCGCGCGGCTTCGGCCGCGCCGCGGTGTTCAGGCCCGGGTGTCGAGCCCGCCCTCGGCCATCTCGGCAGCGCGCAGCATGGCGCGCGCCTTGCTCTGCGTTTCCTGCCATTCGGCATCAGGGTCGGAATCGGCGACGATGCCGGCGCCGGCCTGGACGTGGATCTGGCCGTCCTTCACCACCGCGGTGCGGATCGCGATCGCGATGTCCATGTCGCCGTGAAAGCCGAGATAGCCGACCGAGCCGGCGTAGATGCCGCGCTTGACCGGTTCGAGCTCGTCGATGACCTCCATCGCCCGCACCTTGGGCGCGCCCGACACAGTGCCGGCCGGGAAGGTGGCGCGCAGCACGGCGAGCGCGTTAAGGCCGTCCTTGAGCTTGCCCTCGACGTTGGAAACGATGTGCATCACGTGCGAGTAGCGCTCGATGGTGAAGCGCTCGGTGACCTTGACCGTGCCGACCTCGGACACGCGGCCCGCGTCGTTACGACCGAGGTCAAGCAGCTGCACGTGCTCGGCGATCTCTTTCTGGTCGGCGAGCAGTTCCTTTTCGAGGGCGAGGTCTTCGGCCGGCGTGGCGCCGCGCTTGCGGGTGCCGGCGATCGGGCGCACGGTGACGACGTCGTCCTCGAGCCGGGTCAGGATCTCGGGCGAGGCGCCGACGACGTGGAAATCCTCGAAGTTGAAATAGAACATGTACGGCGAAGGGTTGAGCGAGCGGATCGCGCGGTACAGCGCCATCGGGCTGGCGGCGTAGGGCTTGCTCATGCGCTGCGACAGCACGACCTGCATCAGGTCGCCATCGACGATGTACTGCTTGGCGCGGCGCACCGCATCCTTGAAGGCCTCTTCACCGAAGCTCGACACCGCGGGCGCGGATTCGGTGCGGATCTCTTCCGGGATCTGCACCGGTGCGCGCAGGCGCGCAAGCAACTCGCGCAGGCGCTTCTGCGCGCGCTTCCACGCCCCCGGCACCTCGGGTTCGGCATATACGACCAGCGTCAGCTTGCCGCTGAGGTTGTCGACGATGGCGACCTCTTCGGAGAGCAGCAGCAGGATGTCGGGGGTACCGACGGTGTCGGGTTTTTCGGTCTTCGACAGGCGGGGCTCGATGTAGCGCACCGTGTCGTAGCCGAAGCAGCCGACCAGGCCACCCGCGAAGCGCGGCAGGTGCTCGCGCGGCGGCACCTTGATGCGGTTCATGAACTCGGCGACGAAGTTGAGCGGGTCGCCATAGTCGCGGCGCTCAACCAGGCGGTTGCCGGTGAGCAGCAACGCCGAGCGGCCATAGACCTCGATGCGGGTGGGCGAGGACAGGCCGATGAAGGAGTAGCGCCCGAAGCGCTCACCGCCCTGCACCGATTCGAGCAGGTAGGTGTAGGACTCGTTGGCGAGCTTCAGGTAGATGGAGAGCGGCGTATCGAGATCGGCGAAGGTCTCGAGGGTGAGCGGAATGCGGTTGTAGCCCTCGGCGGCAAGGGCGTTGAATTCGTGTTCGAGCATGGAGACTCCACGGACAGCGGTTGAATCGGAGCGGCGTGCAGCAGGGAGTACAACTGGCGGAGCAGGCGGGCGGTGAAGACGGTGCGCACTCGGCGCTACCCGGGCCCCGCAAAGGGGAATCGCGTTCAGTGGCCCAGAGGCCAGCGCCAACCACCGCGCCGGGTCGGCTGGACGGAGGAGAAGGCGGAGAGGAAGCGATCCCGAGGTGCGCGCATCACGATGTCGATCTGTGGTGGAGGGTGCAGGTCAGACGGTAGAAGCCGGTGACGAGACCAGGCTCGGCGCAAGGCCGCCGCTATGCTGTAACGATATGATCCAGCGCCTGAAACGCGTTCGATAGTAGCCCATCGCATTCGATGGTGTCCACCGGCACCCCTTCACTGTAGCCGTAGGTGACCAGCAGCACCGGCATGCCCGCGCCCTGGGCGGCGAGCGCGTCGTTTGCCGAGTCGCCGATCATCAGCGCCTGAGTCGGCGTCACGCCGAGGCGCTCGCACGCCAGGCGAACGGTGGCCGGATCGGGCTTCTTCACCGGCAGGGTGTCGCCGCTGACCACGGTGTCGAAGTAGTGCGCGATCTCCATGCGTTCGAGCAGCGGCAGCGTGAAGGCCTCGGCCTTGTTGGTCACCACCGCAAGCCGTACGTCGCGCGCGCGCAGGGTTTGCAGGGTTTCGACCACCCCGGGGTAGATCGTGGTGCTCGCCCCGTTGACCACCGCATAGTGGCGGCGGAACACGGCGACCGCGGTTTCGACCTCCGCTTCGGTGGCGCGCGCACCCTCGGTCAGGCAGCGCCACACCAGATTGGGGATGCCTTTGCCGACGAAGCTGTGGATCTCGGCCTGGGTGCGCGCCGGGCGGCCGAGCTCGGCGAGCATGAGGTTGGCGGCGTCCGCCAGATCGGCGATGGTGTCGAGCAGCGTGCCGTCGAGGTCGAACAGCACCGCGCGCGGCGAGAAGCGCGCCGGCGCGCTCATGCCGGCACCTGGGCGAGTTCGGCGCGCAGCGCGCGGATGATCGAGTCGTAGCGGTGGGGGTCGGCGGCCTTGCCGGCGCCGAACACCGCGGAGCCGGCGACGAAGGTGTCGGCGCCGGCGCGGGCGATGTCGGCGATGTTGTCGGTCTTCACCCCGCCGTCGATCTCGAGCAGGATGCGACGGCCACTCTCCGCCTCGTAGGCGTCGAGCCGGGCGCGCGCGGCGCGCAGCTTGACGAGCGTCTCGGGGATGAATTTCTGCCCGCCAAAACCGGGGTTGACGCTCATCAGCAGCACCACGTCGAGCTTGTCCATGACGTGGTCCATGAGGTTGAGCGGGGTGGCCGGGTTGAACACCAGGCCGGCCTGGCAGCCCGCGTCGCGAATCAGGCCGAGGCTGCGGTCGATGTGCTCGGAGGCCTCGGGGTGGAAGGTGATGACGTTGGCGCCAGCCTTCGCGAAGTCGGGAATGATGCGGTCGACCGGCTTCACCATCAGGTGCACGTCGATCGGCGCGGTGGTGTGGGGGCGGATTGCCTCGCACACCAGCGGGCCGATGGTGAGGTTGGGGACGTAATGGTTGTCCATCACGTCAAAGTGGATCCAGTCGGCACCGGCGGCGATCACGTCGCGAACTTCCTCGCCGAGGCAGGCGAAGTCGGCGGACAGCAGGCTGGGGGCGATGCGGTACATGGGATGCTCCGGAAAGTTCGTCAGCCGCGATTCTACCCGCCGCCGCCGGCCGCGGCCGCAGCGCCCTGCCCTCAGCGCACGCAGACCTTGCGCACCTGCTTCATGTCGGTGATGCCGGCGAGCACCTTTTCCATGCCGTCCTGGCGCAGCGTGCGCATGCCCTCGGCCAGCGCCTGACCGAGAATCTCTTCGCCACGCCCGCGTGCCTGGATCAGGCGCTTGACGGGTTCCGAACCGAGCATCAGCTCGTGCAGGCCGACCCGCCCCTTGTAGCCCTGATTGCAGTGCTCGCAGCCCACTGCGCGATAGAGCGCGAAGCCGCCGTCCTTGTCGGCAAAGGCCGCGCGCCAGCGCGCCAGCACACGCTCGCGCGCAGCCTGCGGATCGGCGGCGAAGTCGGCGGTGAGATGCATGTCCTCGCAGTACTCGTCGAGCATGCTGCGGATCTCGTCCTCGCCGGCACGGTAGGGCACACGGCACTTGAGGCACAGGCGCTTGGCCAGGCGCTGGGCGAGCACGCCGAGCAGCGCATCGGCAAAGTTGAACGGGTCCATGCCCATGTCGAGCAGGCGCACCACCGACTCGGGGGCGCTGTTGGTGTGCAGCGTGGAGAACACCAGGTGGCCGGTCAGCGAGGCCTCGATGCCCACCGACACGGTCTCCTGGTCGCGCATCTCGCCGACCATGATGACGTCCGGGTCGGCCCGCAGGAAGGCGCGCATCATGGTTGCGAAGTCGATCCCGGCCTTTCGGTTGACCTGGACCTGGCGCAGCCCCTTCTGGGTGATCTCGACCGGGTCCTCGACGGTCCAGATCTTGGTGTCGGGGGTGTTGATGTAGCTCAGGATGGAGTGCAGCGTGGTGGTCTTGCCCGAGCCGGTGGGGCCGCACACGAAGAAGATGCCGTAGGGCTTGGCGATCGCGCCCTTCAGGCGTTCGAGGTTGAAGGGCAGCAGGCCGAGCTGATCGATCGGGATCGGCTCGCTGTTGGCGAGCAGGCGCATCACCACGTCCTCCATGCCGCCCTGGGTGGGCAACGTGGCGACGCGCAGCTCGACGTCGAGCTGCGCGAACTTGCGGAAGCGGATCTTGCCGTCCTGCGGCTTGCGGCGCTCGGAGATGTCGAGGTCGCACATGATCTTGATGCGGGTGACAAGCGGATTGCGATAGCTCGCCGGGATCTCGATGTAAGGTACCAGGGAGCCGTCCTTGCGGAAGCGGATCTGGGTCTTTTCCTTGCCGGGCCGCGGCTCGATGTGGATGTCGGAGGCCCCCTGGCGATAGGCGTCGATGATGATCTTGTTGACCAGCTTGACGAGCTCGTTGTCGGCCGCCGCAGTCACCTCGTCCTTGAGGGAAAGCGCGTCCTCGTCGTGCTCGTCGAGACCGGACAGCAGATCGGACACCGACGCGTCGTCCAGCGTCACGCCGAAAAACTGCTCGACGGTGAGCTCGAAGTCGCGCTGCGTGGTGACCCGGTAGGTGAGTCGCTTCTTGGGCAGCACGTTCTGCGCCACGCCCGAGCTGCGCACCTGCTCGGGATCGACACAGAGGATCACGACGCCCGCGGGATTCTCCTCCCACGGCAGCCACAGGCTCTTCTCGACGAACTCGCGCTTGATGTTGCGCAGCAAGTCGATGGGCTTGACGTGGTTGCCGACGAAGGCCTGGTAAGGCACGCCGAAGTAGCGCGAGGCGGCGATGCCGAGCTCGGCGGTACTGAGGCCGAACTGTTCGATGAGCAGGTTCTCGGTACCACCGCCGCTGGAGCGCGCCTCGCGCGCGGCGTCCGCGAACTCTTCCGCGGTGATGCGACCGTCGACCACCAGCGCGTCGAAGCGCGAGCGCAGGCGTCCGGTCTGCCGGTTGTGGCGCAGGAAGGCGACGCCGAGCGTCTGCGCCAGCCCCAGCAGCCCCTCCTCGGCCATCTTCGAGAAGGGGTCGCGGCTCAGCGTGTTGATCAGCTGCACCACGCCAAGCAGGCTGCCGGTATCGGGATCGCGGATCGGCGCGACCAGCATCTGGCGCGAATGGAAGCCGGTGCTGGCATCGACCTCGCGACGCAGTTCGAGGTGTGGCGAGATCCGCCGCAGCTCGTCGTCGTCATAGACGTCGCGGATGTTCACCAATTGACCGCTGAGTGCGACGAAGCCGGCGATGCTGTTCTCGCCGATCGGCAGGCGGATGCTCTGCACACCGCTGAGGCCAGTCTTGACGCGGGTGACGATGGATGCCCCGCCCTCTTCGAGCGCATAGATCGTGAAGCGCTCGGCTTCGAACAGCGTGCACAGCTCCGGCGCCAGCTCGAGCATGATCTCGTCGGTGTCCTTGCTGGCGTGGATGCGGTTGGTCAGCGCCTGCAGGCCCTTGAAGAAGGCGAGCCGATGCGTGACGGCGCTGGACACGGAACTGTTCATTGCGGGGATCCTTGCTGGGCACGCGTGACGGGCTGCGCCCGCGTCAGAATTCGAGTACGTCGCCGCGAGCGAGCGCGCGTACCGGCAAGCCGCGGCCGGCGGCCTCCAGTTGGGCAATGATGCGCGCGCCGACCCCGGGCTTGAGGTGGCTGATGTGAAGCTCGGGCGCACCGCCGATCTCGTCGAGCAATGCGCGCGCCATGCTCGGGCAGAGATGGCGCGAGGCGACTGCCAGCCCGTGCTGCTCCTCGGCGAAAGCGGTCTCGAGGATCAGGTGGCGCAGGTGCGGACAGGCGTTGATGGCTTCGATCAGTTCGGGACAATAGGCGGTGTCGCCCGAAAACACCAGTTGACCACTGCCGCTGTCGAGCCGGTAGGCGACTGCAGGCACCGTGTGGCGGGCGGGCAGCGCGGTGATGCTGCGACCGCCGAGTTCGACGCGCTCACCGACCCGGATCGGCTGAAAGCGCATGAAGGGCTCGTGATGGTCGGGTATCGCGGAGAAGTCGGGCCACACCAGCCAGTTGAAGATGTGCGAGTGCAGGATGCGGATCGTCTCTGGCGTGGCATGCACCAGCACCGGCCCCTGGCGCTGCTCGCCCACCGAATCGATCATCAGCGGCAGCGCGGCGATGTGGTCGAGATGGGCATGGGTGAGGAAGACGTGATCGATGCGCACCAGCACCTCGAGCGGCAGGTCACCGACCCCCGTCCCGCAGTCGACCAGGATGTCCTCGTCGACGAGGAAAGAGGTCGTGCGAGACTGCGAACCACCGATCCCGCCGCTGCACCCGAGCACCTTGAGCTTCATGGCCTCCTTCATCCGCACCGGCGACAGGCGAAGCGCCGCCGCCAAACCCGATTCAGCGCAAGGTAACACCCCGACCCCGGGGGGCGCGCGGCACAAAATCACGCCATCGGCGCGCGCTCAGCCGCGCAGGAAGAACTCCATCTTGACCCCGGCAATCTCGATGATGTCGTGGTCGCGCAGCGGACGCGCCTGCGCGTCGATCGCATTGCCATTGACGAGCGGAAAGCTGGCGCCCTCGACATGGGTGATGAAATAGCCGTGCGGCCGGCGCGTGATCACCGCCACCTGGCGCCCAGGCTTGCCGAGCGTGGTCAGCGACTTCGTCAGCAGGAGCTCGCGCCCGGCATTGCCGCCGCTGAGCACCTGGATCACGCCCATGCCCTCACCCGCGGCGGCCGCCGCGGTCACGGCCGCCGCTGCAGCCCCGGCCTGGCGTGCGGCAGCAGACAGGATCTGGGTGTCGCTCGGCGCCGGCGCGCGGGGCAGCACGGTGTCGGTGGTCGGACGCGGCATCTCGAAAGCCTTGAAGGCAGCGGTCTCGATCATCTCGGAGGGCGCGAGCCCTGGCTTGGCGTCGTCGATGATGTACTTGATCCGGTACTTGCCGAGCTCGATGACGTCGTTGTTGCGCAGGACGTTCTTCTTGACCGGCTGGCCGTTCAGGTAGGTACCGTTGGTGGAGTTCTGGTCCTCGAGAAAGGCGTCGTTGGTGATGCAGGTGATCACCGCGTGATGGCCGCTGATCGCCAGGTTGTCGATCTGGATGTCGTTATCCGGCTTGCGCCCGATCGTGGTGCGCTCCTTGCCGAGCACCATCTCCTTGAGCACCAGCCCATCCATGCTGAGCACCAACTTCGGCATGCGTCGTCCCGTCAAAAAATGAAGCGGCCGACGCCGGGCGGCGCGACCGTCGAAAACCTGCCCCCATTCTAGCGCGCGTCCGCCCGCTCAACAAAAAAGGGCGCCGGAAGAACCGACGCCCCTTCTGTGCGGCTACGCGACGCGCAGGCGCTTAAAGCATGGCCTTGAGCAGCTTGGCCATCTCCGACGGGTTGCGCGTGACCGTGAAACCGCACTCTTCCATGATGGCGAGCTTGGCGTCGGCGGTGTCCGCGCCACCGGAGATCAGCGCGCCGGCGTGACCCATGCGCTTGCCGGCCGGCGCGGTGACACCGGCGATGAAGCCGACGATCGGCTTCTTCATGTTGGCCTTGCACCACATCGCGGCTTCGGCTTCGTCCGGACCGCCGATCTCGCCGATCATGATCACCGCGTCGGTATCGGGATCGTCGTTGAACATGCGCATCACGTCGATGTGCTTGAGACCGTTGATCGGGTCGCCACCGATGCCGACCGCCGAGGACTGGCCGAGGCCGATCTCGGTGAGTTGCGCCACGGCTTCATAGGTCAAGGTGCCGGAGCGCGACACGACGCCGATGCGGCCCTTGCGGTGGATGTGGCCGGGCATGATGCCGATCTTGATCTCGTCGGGCGTGATCAGGCCGGGGCAGTTGGGGCCGAGGAGCAGGGTTTCCTTGCCGCCCTTGGCAACCTTCTGCTTCATCTTGTTGCGCACCATCAGCATGTCGCGCACGGGAATGCCTTCGGTGATGCAGATCGCCAGATCGAGGTCGGCTTCGCAGGCTTCCCAGATGGCGTCGGCAGCGCCCGCGGGGGGCACGTAGATGACCGACACGGTGGCGCCGGTTTCAGCGGCGGCTTCCTTGACCGAGCCGTAGATCGGCACGTCGAGGATCTTCTCGCCGGCCTTCTTCGGGTTCACGCCGGCGACGAAGCAGTTCTTGCCGTTCGCGTACTCGATGCACTTCTCGGTGTGGAACTGACCGGTCTTGCCGGTGATGCCCTGGGTGATGACCTTGGTGTCTTTGTTGATCAGGATGGACATTCGAAGTGCTCCTTACTTGACCGCAGCGACGATCTTGGTCGCAGCTTCCGCCATGGTGTCGGCGGCGATGATCGGCAGACCCGACTCGGCGAGGATCTTCTTGCCGAGGTCTTCGTTGGTGCCCTTCATGCGCACCACGAGCGGGACGGAAAGGTTCACTTCCTTGGCCGCGGCGACCACGCCGGCGGCGATGGTGTCGCAGCGCATGATGCCGCCGAAGATGTTGACCAGGATGCCCTTGACCTTGGGGTTCTTGAGCATGATCTTGAAGGCTTCGGTGACCTTCTCGGTGGTCGCGCCACCGCCGACGTCGAGGAAGTTGGCCGGCTCGGCGCCGAACAGCTTGATCGTGTCCATGGTGGCCATCGCCAGGCCGGCGCCATTGACCAGGCAGCCGATGTTGCCGTCGAGGCTGATGTAGGCGAGGTCGAACTTGGAGGCCTCGATCTCGTCGGCGTCTTCTTCGTCGAAGTCACGGAAATCGACGATCTCCGGGTGACGGTAAAGCGCGTTGGAGTCGAAGTTGAACTTGGCGTCGAGGGCCTTGATGTTGCCGTTGCCTTCGAGGATCAGCGGGTTGATTTCCGCCAGGGAGGCATCGGTTTCCATGTAGCAGGTGTACAGGCGCTTGAGTGCATCGACCGCCTTGGCGACCGAAGCCTCGGGCACGCCGATGCCACGGGCCAGGGTCTCGGCCTGGGCGTCGGTGAGGCCGACGAGCGGATCGACGAACGCCTTGAGGATCTTCTCGGGGGTGCTGTGCGCGACCTCCTCGATGTCCATGCCGCCCTCGGAGGAGGCCATCATGGCGACCGTCTGCGTGGCGCGGTCAGTCAGCGCGGCGACGTAATATTCGTGTTTGATATCGGCGCCTTCCTCGATCAGCAGGTTGCGCACCTTCTGACCTTCGGGGCCGGTCTGGTGGGTGACCAGCTGCATGCCGAGGATGTCGTTGGCGTACTGACGGACTTCGTCGAGCGAGCGGGCGAGCTTGACGCCACCGCCCTTGCCGCGGCCGCCGGCGTGGATCTGGGCCTTCACCACCCAGATCTTGCCGCCAAGCTCCTCAGCCGCCTTGACCGCAGCGTCCACCGACACGCAATGGAAACCGCGCGGCGTGACGACGCCATACTTCCTCAGTAGTTCTTTTGCCTGATACTCATGAATCTTCATGGTTGCCCTTCGATCGAAGCCGCGACGGCGAAAACCGCCGCGAACAGGTTGATGGCATGCTTCGGAGCGTGCGCTCCACGACGGGCGCCGTCTCCCTCGACCGTCGCCCACCGCCATGAATCGGGACCCCCCGACCCGACCCGCAGACCCGGCGCATGCGCGCCACGGTCGCAAGACCCCATAATTATAACTGGTTTTGCGCAGTGCACAGGAACGAGCAAGGCCACGCCGCGGAGTCCATCCAAGCCTGCGGCCGCAACGCGCGCAACCACGCCGGCGCGGTCATCGCCGTCGAGCGGCGTCAGCGGGCGCCGAAAATTTCACATCCGACGCGAAAAGGCGTGGATCGACGATCAATTGCCGACACAGTTGCTGGAATGCCCCCCGGGAGTCTGTTAAAACTCCCGATCAACCAACCCACCGCCCGGACGCGCGGAAGATGAACAACAAACGCATACCGCTCGCAATCGCCCTGGCCGCAGCCTTGCTCGGCGCCCCCCCAGCGGCAACAGCCGCAGCCCTGGGGGAGATCGCAGCCCTGTCCGCAGTGGGCGAAAGCTTCCGCGCCGAGATCATGCTGCCTGGCGCAACCGCCGCGGACGCCGAGTGTTTCCGCGTGGTCACCGCCAGCAGCGGCGACATCCCGGCGCTGGAGCGCGGTCGGGTCGCAATCTCCGGCAGCGGCGTGGGCGCACGGCTCGTCGTGCGCAGCGGGGAGCGCGTCGGCGACCCGGTGCTGCGGCTCGCGATCGAGAACGTCTGCGAGTCCCGCCTGCGACGGGAATACACGCTGCTCATGCCGTTTGCGCAGGAGACAAGACCAGCGGCCGCCGCCCGCCCGGCAGGATCGCCCTCCGCGCCAGCGGCGAAGAGCCTGCCGCCAGCGCCGCGCAGCACCGCGCCGGCGCGAGCGGTGGCAACGAGGCCGGCCGCTCGCCCCGCCGCGCGCGCGATGAACATGACCGGTGACGAATCGCTCGCTTCGCTGGCCGAATCCCTCTACCCCGATGACGAGGCTGCGCGCGCCCGCTTCACCGCCGCTGCCGCCGCCGCCAACCCGCGCCTGTTTCCCGATGCCGCCTCACTGACCGGCATCCTGCCTGCCGGCACCGCGCTGCGCTTGCCGGATCTGCGCGCAGGACGCGAGCCCGCGAGCCCGGCCGCCCCGCCCCCCGCGGCCACAGCCGCCGCCCCGCCCGACGCCGGCCGCGACCGGCTGATGGTGGACAAGGGCAACCTCGCTCGTGCAGTCGTGGCGGACGCCCCTGGCACCACCCGGGTGCAGGGGCTCGCGGAGCGCGAGCGCGCCCTGGCGACTGCGATAGATCGCAGCATCATCGCCGAGATGGAATTGCTCGCCCGCATCAAGGAACTCGAGGAGATCCAGGGCGCACTGCAGGAGCGCATTCGCAAGGCCACCGCTGCGCCCGCGCCCGTAGCGCCAGCGGCCCCAGCGCGTGGCCCCTCGATCGAGGTTGCGACCACTGCACCGGCGGCCGCGCCGGCGGCGGCAGCAGCGGCCGGCCGGGGGGGCGACGCCTATCTGTTCGGAGGACTTGGTCTGACCGCACTGCTGCTCGTCGCGCTGCTGCGTCGGGCGCGCAGACGGGACGGCGACATGCAGACCGCCACGCCCCCCCCCACCGCCACCGCGACCCTGATCGACCACGGGGAGAGCCGCAAAGGGCGCGCACGCGCAGAGGAAAAGGGGTTCTCCTTCGGCGCCGCCACGCGTGTCCCCGGCGCCAGTCCGAACTGGCCGGCAACCGCCGAAAGCGCCCCCATAGAGGAACACAAGTCGGCGGTCGAGCTCGCCGACATCATGATGAGCTTCGGCCGGGTCAAGGGTGCGGCCGAGACACTGGCCGAGTTCATCCGGGGCAACCCGCGCGAGGCGGTGACCCCGTGGCTGAAGCTGCTCGAGGTCTATCGCGCCGCCGGCCTGCGCGCCGAGTTCGACGCGATCGCCGGCGAGCTCAACAAGACCTTCAACGTCACCACGGTGCACTGGGACAACTACGATGCGCTGCGCGCGTCGCAGATGAGCCTCGAGGACCTGCCACACATCTCCGAAACCCTGCAGAAGAGCTGGCGCACGGTTGCCTGTCAGCGTTATCTGCAGCAACTGCTGCGCGACAATCGCAACGGCACGCGCGCCGGCTTCCCGTTCGCGGTGATCGACGAGATCCTGACCCTGTCAGCAATCCTGGAGGAAGAGCTCGGCCCCTGTCCGCCGCCTGACGCAGCCCGAACGCAGCGCTAGACCGGGTTGTCGAGGTCGACGAACTCGGCCTCGAGACCAAGCGCGTCAGCCAGGTGATGGGCGATCGCGCGCGCACCGTAGCGTTCGGTGGCATGGTGGCCTGCCGCAATGTAGGGCACGCCGGATTCGCGCGCCAGGTGCACCGTCGGCTCGGAGATCTCGCCCGACACATAAAGGTCGGCGCCGGCAAGGATGGCCTGCTCGAAATAGCCTTGTGCACCGCCGGTGCACCACGCGATCCTGCGCACGGCGCGCTGTCCGTCGCCAACCAGCAACGGCTCGCGGCCAAGCGCGGCGGCGAGCGCGCAGGCGATTGCGTGGGCACTTTCGCCCTCGCGCGCGGGCCGTCCGATCCAGCCGAGCGCCTGGTCAGCGAAGCACCCCTCGCCCTGCCAGCCCATCAGGCGCGCGAGCTGCGCATTGTTGCCGAGCTCGGGATGGACGTCGAGCGGCAGGTGGTAAGCGAACAGACTGATGTCGTTGGCCAGCAGCGTGCGCAGACGGTTGCGGCGAAAACCGGTCACGCGGCCGTCATCGCCCTTCCAGAACAGGCCGTGGTGAACGAAGACGGCATCATGGCCTCCAGCCGCCGCACGGTCGAGCAGGTCCTGGCTGGCAGTGACGCCGCACAGCACGCGCATGACGTCCGGGCGTCCTTCCACTTGCAGGCCGTTTGGGCAATAATCCTTCAGCCGCGAGGCCTCGAGCAGGGTGTCCAGATGTTTCCTGAGCTCGACGAGCTGCATGCGTTCTCCTTACTCCCTCTTGCCGCACACGGTGCCCCCGCCGGGCCCCCGCGATCGCGGGGTTTGTGCGCCTTCCCCATTTATCGAGCCTCACATTATGCGCCGCTTGTGGCTCATCTTCGCGCAGGCCGTGACCGTCAGCGTCGCGGTGCTGTTCGTGCTCAACACGCTCAAGCCCGAGTGGCTGCGCAAGGCCACGCCCGCGGCCGTGGTGGCGATCCTTGAGGCGCCCGCGGGCCTCGAGCGCACGCCGGCGCCCGGCTCCTATGCACCCGCGGCGCAGCGGTCGATGCCCGCGGTGGTGCACATCTTCACCACCAAGGGCGGACGCAACCAGCGCAATCCGCTCTTCGACGACCCGCTCTTCCGCCATTTCTTCGGCGAGCGCCCGGACAATGGCCCGAGCGAATCCGGCCTCGGCTCGGGCGTGATCGTCAGCCCCGACGGTTATGTACTGACCAATAACCACGTCATCGAAACCGCCGACGCGATCGAGGTCGCGCTCAACGACGGCCGCAAGTTCGCCGCACGTCTGGTCGGCCGCGATCCGGAGACCGATCTCGCGGTGCTGCGCATCGACGGTGAGGCGGTGCTGCCAGCGATCACCTTCTCGGCAAGCGACAGCCTCGCGGTTGGCGACGTCGTGCTCGCGATCGGGAACCCCTTCGGTGTCGGCCAGACCGTCACCATGGGCATCGTCTCGGCGCTCGGCCGCAGCCAGCTCGGCATCAACACCTTCGAGAACTACATCCAGACCGACGCCGCGATCAACCCGGGCAACTCGGGCGGCGCGCTGGTCGACGGAGCAGGCAGTCTGGTGGGCATCAACACCGCGATCTACTCGCGCTCGGGCGGCTCGCTCGGCATCGGGTTCGCGATCCCGGTGTCGATCGCACGCAACGTGCTTGAACAGATCGTCGCCACCGGCGAGGTCGTGCGCGGCTGGATTGGCGTCGAGATCCAGGAGCTCACGCCCGAGTTGGCAGCATCCTTCGGCTACCGCGACGCCAGCGGCGCGCTCATCGCCGGCGTGCTGCGCGGCAGCCCGGCCGACCGCGCAGGCGTGCGTCCGGGCGACGTGCTGGTCGCGCTCGACGGCGAGGCGGTCCGCGACTCGCGGGCGATGCTCGACATGGTGGCAGCGCGTTCACCGGGCATGCACGCGGTGTTCAGGGTACGGCGCGGCAGCGAGGAACTCGATCTCGACGTCGAAGTAGGCCGGCGGCCCGTACCGCCGGCAAACCGCTGATGCCGCGCCCGTCGCACGCAGCAGCGGAGCGGGCGATCCACCGGCTGCTGACGCGAAACGCCCGCATCCTCCGCCTGCCCCCTGAGCGCCGGTGCGGCAGCCAACCGTTCCCTCCGCAGCGCGGCCTGCCGCCTCGTTCAGCGCGCGTCGGGGTCGCCTTCTCCACCCCGCCCGGGGGCCGTCTCGGCAATCTGAGGCGGCGTGTACGCGTCGGCCGCAGCCTCCTGCGGTGACGGCCGCGACAACATGCCGGCGAGCACGATACCGAGCTCGTACAGCAGGCACATCGGCACCGCGAGCATGAACTGCGACACCACATCCGGCGGGGTGATGATCGCGGCCACCACGAAGGCTCCAACGATCACGTAAGGGCGCGACTCGCGCAGCCTGGCGACGTCGACAATGCCGGCCTTGACCATCAGGATCACCGCCACGGGCACCTCGAAGGTGACACCGAAGGCGATGAACATCGACATCACGAAGGACAGGTACTGCTCGATGTCCGGCGCCGGCACGATGCTCTTGGGCGCGAACTCGGCGATGAACTTGAACACCGTGCCAAACACGAAGAAATAGCAGAACGCCATGCCGAGCAGGAACAGCAGCGTGCTCCCCAGCACCAGGGGCAGCGCGAGCCGCTTTTCGTGCGCGTAGAGGCCCGGCGCGATGAAGGCCCAGGCCTGGAACAAGACCCAGGGCAGCGCGAACACGAAGGCTACCATCATGGTGACCTTGACCGGCACGAAGAAGGGCGTGACCACGCCGGTGGCGATCATGTTCGTGCCCACAGGCAGCGTGTCCATCATCGGCTTGGCAAGGATGTCGTAGATGTCGCCGGCCCACGGCATCAGGCAGACGAAGACGATCACGATCGCGAGCAGGGCGCGGATCAAGCGATCGCGCAGCTCGATCAGGTGGGCGAGAAAGGTTTCCTGCTGTTCGCTCATGCCTTGGCCTTATCCGCTTTCGCGTCGGCACGCGGCGCGGCCTCGAGCCCGAGTTCGAGCTGAGGTGCCGCGGCGTCCCGAATCACTGCCGCCGCTGCGTCGCCGTCAGCGGCCAGGGTCGTCGCCGCCACGACGGCGGCGGAGCCAGCCGCAACGGACGGCGGCGCAGGCGTGGTCAATGCGGGAGCGGACGCGGGCAGGATCGAACGCACCTCTTCGGCCGCCTGGCCGACGCCGGACTCCACGTCCGCCACGCCCGAGCGCACCGTGGATTCGATTTCCTGCGCCTGGTGGCGCACCTGCTCCTGCAGCTTCTTCAGTTCTTCGAGCTGCATCTCGCGCTGGATGTCGGACTTCACATCCGAGACGTAGCGCTGCACGCGCCCGAGCAGATGGCCCGCCGTGCGCGCGACCTTGGGCAGGCGCTCCGGCCCGACCACGATCAGCATCACGATGCCGATCACCACGAGTTCCGAAAAGCCGAAGTCGAACATGTGTGCTCGCTCGAGACACGGGCCAGCGTTGGCCCGCCGTAAAACGAAGGGGCGCTCCGGTCAGGGCGCCCCCGTGGTGGATCGAGACGCGTTGCTCAGGACCGGTTCTGGTCGACCTTCTCGCGCGCCTCGCCTTCTATGGTCTGCCCCTGGACTATCTTCTGTTGCGCGGAATCGCTGGAACCGGAGGTATCACCTTCCTTGATGCCTTCCTTGAAGCCCTTCACCGCACCGCCAAGGTCGGAGCCGATGTTGCGCAACTTCTTGGTGCCAAACACCAAGAGGACGATGACCAGCACGATCAGCCAGTGCCAGATGCTGAAAGAACCCATACCGCTCTCCTTAACGCTTCAACATGGGCGGCAGGGGATCGGACCCGCCCAGAATGTGAAGGTGCAGATGATACACCTCCTGCAGGCCGACCCTTCCGGTGTTGACGATGCTGCGAAAGCCGTCGGTGCAACCCTGCTCGCGCGCGATTTTCCCGGCCGCAACCATCAGACGCCCCATCGCCACCTCGTGTTCCCCACCCAGGTGCGCCATCGAGTCGACGTGCACCTTGGGCACCACGAGCACATGGACCGGTGCGACCGGATGGATGTCGTGGAAGGCAAACACATACTCGTCTTCGTAGACCTTCTTCGACGGGATCTCACCGCGCACGATGCGACAGAAGAGGCAGTCGCTCATGCGCGCGAACCCTCTGCAATGCGCGCCTTCTTCTCGTCGATGCCCGACACACCCTCGCGACGCCGAAACTCGGCGAGCACATCGTCCACCGACAGTCCGTGGTGGGCGAGCAGGACCATGGAGTGGAACCAGAGGTCGGTCACCTCCCACACCAGGTGCAGCATGTCCTTGTCCTTGGCCGCCATGATGGTCTCGGCGGCCTCCTCGGCAACCTTCTTGCAGATCGTGTCGGTGCCTTTCTGATACAGGCTGGAGACATAGGAGGAATCCGGATCGGCCTTCTTGCGTGCGGCGAGGGTCTCGGCCACACGATGCAGCACTTCGATATCGATCATCTGTAGATCTCCTGGGGGTCTTTCAAAACCGGTTCGACGGCCTCCCAGCGGCCGTCGGCGAAATACTTCTGGAAAAAGCAGCTATGGCGCCCGGTGTGACAGGCGATGCCGCCCACTTGCTCGATCTTCATCAGCACGACGTCGTTGTCACAGTCGATGCGGATGTCGAGCACCTTCTGCACGTGGCCGGACTCTTCGCCCTTGTGCCACAGCTTACGCCGCGAACGTGACCAATAGACCGCCTCTCCGCTGTCGGCGGTGCGTTGAAGTGCTTCGCGGTTCATCCACGCGAACATCAGCACGTCGCCCGAAGATGCCTCCTGCGCGATCACCGGCACCAGGCCGTTCTCGTCCCAGCGGATTTCGTTCAACCAGCGCGTGTTCTCGCTCACAGTCGCACCTCGATGCCGCGTGCACGCATCAGCTCCTTGGCCTCGCGCACGGTGTGCTGCCCGAAATGGAAGATGCTCGCCGCCAGCACCGCGTCGGCGCGGCCTTCGGACACGCCCTCGGCTAGATGCTCGAGCGTGCCGACGCCACCACTGGCGATCACCGGGATGCGCACCGCGTCGGACACGGCGCGCGTGAGCGCGAGGTCGAAGCCGCTCTTGGTGCCGTCGCGGTCCATGCTGGTGAGCAGGATCTCGCCCGCACCGAGCGCTGCAACCTTGCGCGCCCACTCGATGGCGTCCAGCCCGGTGTTGTTGCGCCCGCCGTGGGTGAAGACCTCCCACTTGCCGGGCGCGGTCTGCTTGGCGTCGATCGCCACCACGATGCACTGGCTGCCGACCTTGCTCGAGGCATCGAACACCAGTTGCGGGTTGTTCACCGCCGCGGTGTTCATGCTGACCTTGTCGGCACCGGCGTTCAGCAGTCTGCGCACGTCCTCGACCACACGCACACCGCCGCCGACGGTGAGCGGGATGAAGACCTGCTCGGCGACCTGTTCGACCACGTGCAGGATGATGTCGCGATCGTCCGAGCTGGCGGTGATGTCGAGGAAGGTGATCTCGTCCGCACCCTGCTCGTCGTAGCGGCGGGCAATCTCGACCGGATCACCTGCGTCGCGCAGCTCGACGAAATTGACGCCCTTGACCACGCGCCCGGACTTCACGTCCAGGCAGGGAATGATGCGCTTGGCCAGCATCAGCGGCGCTCGCTGGAAAAGGTCATTCGGTCACACCGTTGAGTTCGTCCGCACGCGCCTGCGCGGCAGCGAAATCCAGCGTACCCTCGTAGATGGCGCGCCCGGTGATGGCGCCCATGATGCCCTCGCCCTCGACCGCGCACAGCGCGTCGATGTCGCGCAGGTCGGTGATGCCGCCGCTGGCGATGACCGGGATGCGCAGCGCACGCGCCAGGCGCACGGTCGCTTCGACATTCACGCCCGAGAGCATGCCGTCGCGGCCGATGTCGGTGTAGATGACTGACTCGACGCCGTAGTCCTCGAACTTCTTCGCCAGGTCGACCACGTCGTGGCCGGTGAGCTTGGACCAGCCATCGACCGCCACCTTGCCGTCCTTGGCGTCCAGGCCGACGATGATGTGGCCGGGGAAGGCGGTGCAGGCGTCATGCAGGAAGCCGGGATTCTTGACCGCAGCGGTGCCGATGATGACGTAGCTGATACCGTTGTCGAGGTAGTGCTCGATGGTGTCGAGGTCACGGATACCCCCGCCCAACTGCACCGGAATGTCCTCACCGACCACGTCGGTGATGGCGCGGATCGCGGCTCCGTTCTTGGGCTTGCCGGCAAAGGCGCCGTTGAGGTCAACCAGGTGCAGGCGGCGGGCGCCGGCGTCGAGCCAGTGGCGCGCCATGGCGCCCGGAGCTTCGGAAAACACCGTGGCGTCGTCCATCTCGCCCTGTTTCAGGCGAACACATTGACCGTCCTTGAGGTCGATGGCGGGGATCAGCAGCATACGGGGATCAGTTCAGTGGGGCGGGGTCGAGAGACGGGCCGCCGGCGCTCAAGGCTGCCAGCGGATGAAATTTGCAAGGAGCCGAAGGCCGGCAGCGGCGCTCTTTTCCGGGTGGAACTGGGCCGCAAAGATATTAGCCCGCGCTACCGCACTGGTAAAGCGCGGGCCATAGTCGGTCGCGGCCGCGATCAGCGCGGGATCGACGGGGACGACGTAATAGCTGTGCACGAAATAGAAACGCGCGCCATCCGGGATGCCGTCCCACATCGGGTGCGGACCGGCCTGCCAGACTTCGTTCCAGCCCATGTGCGGGACCTTCAGGCGACTGCCATCCGCCGCCACCATGCCGGCCTCGGGAAATCGCACCACCTCGCCTGGCAGGATGCCCAGCCCTGGCACATCGCCCTCGGCGCTGTGCTCGAACAGCATCTGCTGTCCGATGCAGATACCGAGGAAAGGCTTCTCCTCCGCTGCAGCGACGACCGCCGGGCGTAGCCCGCGGGCATCGAGCTCGCGCATGCAGTCGGGCATCGCGCCCTGGCCGGGAAACACCACCCGCTCGGCCGCGGCAACCCGCGCCGGGTCGGAGGTGACGAAGACGTCGTGACCGGGCGCCACATGCTCGATCGCCTTGGCGACCGAGCGCAGGTTGCCCATGCCGTAATCGATGATGGCCACAGTGGTCATCGGTTTGACTCGCTTTTCGACAGGATGGCGGCCGCGCATGGCAACCGCGCGAAGGAATGAATCAGAGCGCGCCCTTGGTCGAGGGCACCGTACCGGCTGCGCGCTCGTCACGTTCGGCCGCCATGCGCAGCGCACGGGCGAAGGCCTTGAACACCGTCTCGCACTGATGGTGGGCGTTGTCGCCGCGCAGGTTGTCGATGTGCACCGTGACCCCGGCGTGATTGACGAAGCCCTGGAAGAATTCGCGCGCAAGGTCCACATCGAAGTTGCCGATGCGGGCGCGGGTGTAATTCACGAAGTAGTGCAGCCCGGGGCGACCGGAGAAATCCACCACCACGCGCGACAGCGCCTCATCGAGCGGCACGTAGGCATGGCCGTAGCGGCGCAGACCCTTCTTGTCGCCCAGCGCCTTGGCGAAAGCCTGGCCGAGCGTGATGCCGACGTCCTCGACGGTGTGATGGTCATCAATGTGGGTGTCGCCCTCGCAATGGATGTCGAGATCGATCAAGCCATGGCGCACGATCTGGTCGAGCATGTGGTCGAGGAAGGGCACGCCGGTATCGAGCCTGCCCTGCCCCGTGCCGTCGAGATCGACGCGTACGGAAATCCTGGTTTCGAGGGTGTTGCGCTTGACGTCTGCTTGCCGCATGGAGGCTTCTGGCCAAAGGGTGAAGGTCGAGCCCATGATAACATCGCCCGGCAAACTCGCCGCAACGCGCAGGCTATGGCGTGCGATCGGTCGCGCGATCGCGCCGCCGACTCGCCCCCTAAAGCAGCGATGCGAGGCGTGCGCGACAATCCGTCCCACCTCAACCGCAGACACTCGCATGAGCCGCTTCTGGAGCGCCGTCGTCCACGGCCTGACCCCCTACGTCCCGGGCGAGCAGCCCAAGCTCGACAACCTGGTCAAGCTCAACACCAACGAGCACCCCTACGGCCCTTCTCCCAGGGCGCTGGAAGCGATCCGTGCCGCCACCGGCGACGGCCTGCGCCTCTACCCCGACCCCAATGCCGACGCGCTCAAGGCCGCACTCGCCAAGCGCCACGGCGTGCAACCGCAGCAGATCTTCGTCGGCAACGGTTCGGACGAGGTGCTCGCGCACGCCTTCATGGCGCTGCTCAAGCACGGCCGCGCGCTGTGGTTTCCGGACATCAGCTACAGCTTCTACCCGGTGTATTGCGGTCTGTACGGCATTGCCCACCGCCAGATTCCGCTCGCCGAGGATTTCTCGATCCGCGTTAGCGACTACCTGCCGCCGGAAGGCCAGCCCGACGCCGAGCGCCCCGGCGCGATCGTTTTCCCCAACCCCAACGCCCCCACCGGCCGCGTGCTGGCGCGGGCCGAGGTCGAGCGCATCGTCGCCGCCAATCCGGACGTGGTGGTGCTGGTGGATGAAGCCTATGTGGACTTCGGCGGCGCGAGCGCGATCGCGCTGGTGAACCGCCACCCCAACCTGCTCGTCACCCACACCTTCTCCAAGAGCCGTTCGCTCGCCGGACTGCGCGTGGGCTACGCGGTCGGCCATGCGGATCTGATCGAGGGCCTGGAGCGGGTCAAGAACAGCTTCAACTCCTACCCGCTCGACCGCCTGGCGATCGCCGGTGCGGTGGCGTCGGTGGAGGACGAGGACTTCTTCCAGGAGAGCTGCCGCAAGGTGATCGCGACGCGGCAGAAACTGGTCGCGGACATGCAGGCGCTGGGCTTCGAGGTGCTGCCCTCGGCGGCGAACTTCATCTTCGCCCGCCACCCAGCGCGCGACGGCGCCGAACTGACGACGGAACTGCGCAAGCGCGCGATCATCGTCCGCCACTTCAAGGCGCCGCGCATCGATCAGTTCATGCGCATTACGGTAGGCACGGACGCGCAGTGTGCATTTCTGGTCGGTGCATTGCGGGAAATCCTCGCCAGCTGAGCACCCTCGCAACGCCGCGCCGCGGTCACGCACGCACTCCGATCGCGGCCGCGCCACGGCCGCCGGGCGTGACGTGGCGCTGCGCCGACAGCATCACCCGGTTCGCAGCCAGCACCGCGATCGACACCACAACCACGATCACCGTCGCCAACGCGTTGATCTCCGGCTTCAGGCCGTGGTGCAGGCGCGCGAACACCAGCACCGGCAGCGTCGTGCTGCCGGGGTCGGACAGCATCGCCGCCAGCACGAAATCATCCATAGACAGGGTGAACGACAGCAGCCAGCCGGCAACCAGCGCGGGGGCGATCACGGGCACGGTGATCATGAAGAAGACCTTCAGCGGCGGACATCCCAGATCGAGGGCTGCCTCCTCCAGGGATCGATCCATCTCGCGTAGTCGCGACCCCACGAGCACCGCGACGTAGGCCGCACACAGCGTGGTGTGGGCCACCCAGATCGCGAACACGCCGCGCCCGCCGAGCATCGACAGCGCTGGATGGGTGAACAGCAGCACCAGCGACAGGCCGACAACCACCTCGGGCATCACCATTGGCGCGGTCAACATGCCGGCGAAGAAACGGCTGCCGAAGTACGCACCGAAGCGAACCAGCACCACCGCCGCCACCGTGCCCAGCACCACCCCAGCGGTCGCCGCCAGCGCAGCGATCCGCAGCGACAACAGCACCGCCTGGTGGAGCTCTGCGTCGCGTGCAAGCGCCGCGTACCAGCGCAACGAGAAGCCATCGAACTGGGTGGTGATTTCCCCGGCGGTGAAGGAGAACGCCACCAGGAAGAAAATCGGCAGGTACAGGAAGACATACACGCCCAGCAGCCAGGCGCGTCCGCTCCAGCTGCGAAGACCACTCATTGCCCTGCCTCCCGCCCATGCCCGCGGCGATGCAGCAACATGACCGGAGCGATCAGCATCAGCACCATGATCACCGCCACCGCGGCGGCCATCGGCCAGTCCTGGTTGGGGCCGAAGTCGTCCCATATGCGGCGACCGATGGTCAGCACGCTCCCGCCCCCGAGCAGATCCGGGATGACGAACTCGCCCACCGCAGGGATGAAGACCAGCATCGACCCGGCCACGATCCCGCGCCACGACAGCGGCAGGGTGATGCGAACGAAGACGGTCAGCGGGCGGGCGCCGAGGTCGCACGCGGCCTCGAGCAGGCGAAGGTCCAGCTTGACCAGGTTGGCGTACAGCGGCAGCACCATGAACGGCAGGTAACTGTAGACCATCCCCAGCAGCACCGCGCCGCGGTTGTAGAGCAGGGGCAGTGGCTCGGCGACCACGCCAAGGCCGAGCAGCATCTGGTTGATCAGGCCCACCTCGCTGCTGTCGAGCAAGCCCATCCACGCGTAGACGCGCAGCAGGAACGAGGTCCAGAACGGCAACATGACCAGCATCAGCAGGGTATTGCGCAGCGATTCGCGTGCCCGCGCGAGGTGGTACGCAAAGGGGTAGCCGATCAGCAGGCAGCACAGCGTGGCGAGGCTGGCGAGCTCGAGCGAGTTGGCAAACGCGCCCAGATACTGGCGCTCGGCACCGGCCGCGGCGAGCGAGAGGACCTCCTCGCCCAGCCGCCGGTAGCTCGAAGGGTCGGGACAGAAGCTTGCTGCGCCCGCCTCCACCCCACAGGCGAAAGGCGAGATGTAGGGGGGCACCGCAAGCTCGGGCGTCGACAGGCTGACATTTGCGATCAGCACGAAGGGCAGCACAAAGAAGAACAGCATCCACAGCCAGGGCAGCACCCCGATCCAGAAGCGGCCCGAGCGCACGTCGCGGCCGCGCCGGACCCGCAAGACCGGATGCGGACGTGTGCTCATTGCCGCAGCAGCACGCCATCGGGCGCCAGCCAGGACACGTGCACCGCGTCGCCGCGCGCGGGGGGCGCGGCGTCACCCCAGTGCGCGCTCGGCACGCTCGCAATCATGGGACGTCCCCCGGCCAGGCGAAGGTGGTAGATCGAATGCCCGCCGAGGTAGGCGATCTCGGCGACTTCGGCGCGCGCAAGGTTCTCACCCGGCGCAGCCACGACCGGCTCCGGACCGGTGACCAACGGATGGACATGCGCGCACTCGGGGCGCAGCGACAGCCAGGCCTCGCCGCCCTCGGGCGGCAGCGCGCCGGCGGCCGGCGCAAGCACGATCGGCTCGGGAAAATCTCTGCCGATCAGCCGGCCGCCGCTGATGCGCCCGTGGAACAGATTGGTTTCGCCGATGAACCCGGCGCTGAAACAGCAGTTCGGGTGCTCGTAGATCTCGTCCGGCGTGCCAACCTGCACCAGCGCCCCTTCCGCCATGATCCCGATGCGGTTCGACATCGTCATCGCCTCCTCCTGGTCGTGCGTGACCACGATGCAGGTGACGCCAACCCGGCGGATCAGGCTCACCAGCTCGAGCTGAGTCTGGCGGCGGATCTTCTTGTCGAGTGCGGCAAGCGGCTCGTCGAGCAGCAGCAGCTTGGGTTCGCGCGCGAGGCTGCGCGCCAGCGCCACGCGCTGCTGCTGGCCGCCTGAGAGCTCATGGGGCGCGCGCCGGGCAAAGGCCTTCATCTGCACCAGATCGAGCATCTCGTCAACGCGGGCCTCGATCTCCCCGCGCGCCATGCGCGGGCGCATCTGGTGCAGGCCGAAGGCAACGTTGCCGGCCACGCTCAGGTGCGGAAAGAGCGCGTAGGACTGGAACATCATGTTCGTGGGCCGGCGATGCGCAGGCACCTCGGCAAGGTCTTCGCCGTCGAGCACGATCCGCCCGGTGGAGGGCATCTCGAGCCCTGCAATGATCCGCAGCAGCGTCGACTTGCCGCAGCCGGAGCTGCCGAGCAAGGCAAAGATCTCGTGCTGGCCGATCGTGAGCGACACGTCGCGCACCGCCCAGGTGTCGTCGAAGCGCTTGCCGACGTGCTCGATGCGCAGGTAGGCCGGTTCGCCCGCCAGATCGACGGCATCCACTGCCGATTCCGCCATCACGCCTATTCGCCCGTCCAAGTCCGCCCCTGGCCGTCAGCGCGCCGACTTGAAGCGGTTCAGCGCCTGCGTGAGCTCGCGCTGCACTTCCTTGGACAGCACCGGCTTGGCGCGCAGGCTGCGCTTGACCGCCTCGGGCACGTTGATCACCGGGTCGTCCTTCAGCGCCGGATCGGTCAGCGCCAGTGCGGCGCTGTTGGCGCTGACGTAGAAGGTTTCGTTCGAGATGTTCGCCACCGCCGCAGGATTCATCATCGCGTCGATCCAGCGGTGGGCATTGTGCGGATGTGGCGCGTCGCGCGGGATCGCCATCACATCCACCGACATCATCGCGCCCGCGCTCGGGATCAGGTAGCGCAGCCTGACATCGGAACCGGCGGATTGGGCGCGACGCGCCGCGATGCGGGCGTCGCCCGAGAACATCATCGCCACGCACAGGCTGCCTTTGGCCATCTGCTCGATCGGCGCGGTGTTGAAGCTGCGGATGTCCTTGCGCACTGGACGGATGTGCTCGACCGCTGCGCGGATATCGCCGGTGTCCATCTTCACCGGGTCGAGGCCGGCGTCGAGCATCGCCGCCGGGATCACGTCACTGGCCTCGTCCATCAGCGCGATCCCGCAGCCCTTCAGGCGCGCGGTGAGCGCGGGGTCGAAGAGCAGGTCCCAGGCGTTCTCGGGCAGCTTGCCGTCGAGTGCCTTCATGACCTTGTCGACATTGATCGCCACCCCGGTGGTGAACCACATGTAGGGCACGAGGTAGCGGTTGCCGGGGTCGGCGACGGCCACCGCGTCGAGGATCAGCGGGTCGATGTGGACGAGATTGGGCAGGCGCGACTTCTCGAGCGGCTGGAAGATACCGGCCTGGATCTGCTTGCCGGCGTACTCCACGCTCGGATACACCACGTCGTAGCCGCTGCCGCCGGTCAGCAGCTTGCCCTGCAGGGTGGCGTTGCTGTCATAGAGGTCGTAGCGCACCTTGACACCGCTCGCCTTTTCGAACACCGGGATGGTGTCGGCGGCGATGTAGTCGTTCCAGTTGTACACGTTGACCACCGGCTCTTCGGCCAGAGCCACGCCGGCGACCAGTGCCAGCGAAGTCATCCAGGTTCGGTGCAGCTTCATACCTGCCTCCCCGTCATCGACTCGGGACCGCTAAAGCAAGCGCCACCCGAGCCCGGGTGGCCTCCGCTCACACCTTGAGCCGCATCTCCGCCGAGCGCGCGTGCGCCTGCAGGCCCTCGCCGTGGGCGAGGATCGACGCCACCTTGCCCAGATGCTGCGCACCGGCCTGCGAGATGTTGACGATGCTGGTGCGCTTCTGGAAGTCGTAGGTACCCAGCGGCGACGAGAAGCGCGCGCTGCGCATGGTCGGCAGCACGTGGTTGGGACCGGCGCAGTAGTCGCCGAGCGCCTCCACCGCCCAGTGGCCGACGAAGATCGCGCCGGCGTGATGGATGCGGTCGATCCAGGGCTCGGCGTCGTCGAGCGACAGCTCGAGGTGTTCGGGCGCGATGCGGTTGGCGAGCGCGCAGGCCTGCGCCAGGCTGTCGACATGGATCAGCGCACCGCGGCCGGCCAGCGACTTCGCGATCGTGTCGCGACGCTGCATGGTGGGCAGCAGGCGGTCGATCGCCTCGCGCACCGCGTCGATGAAGGCCGCGTCGGTGCACAGCAGGATCGACTGCGCGAGCTCGTCGTGCTCGGCCTGGGCGAAGAGGTCCATCGCCACCCAGTCGGCGTGGCCGGAACCATCGGAGATGATCAGCACCTCGGAGGGGCCGGCGACCATGTCGATGCCCACCGTGCCGAACACGCGGCGCTTGGCCTCGGCTACATAGGCGTTGCCCGGACCAACAATCTTGTCCACCTGCGGGATGGTCTGCGTGCCGTAGGCAAGCGCGGCCACCGCCTGCGCGCCACCAATGGTGAATACGCGATCCACGCCGGTGATCGCCGCCGCAGCCAGCACCAGCGGGTTCTTCTCGCCGCGCGGGGTGGGCACCACCATGATCAGCTCGCCGACGCCGGCCACCTTGGCCGGGATCGCGTTCATCAGCACCGAGCTCGGGTAGGACGCGCGCCCGCCCGGCACGTAGAGGCCAACGCGATCGAGCGGGGTCACCTTCTGCCCGAGGCGGGTGCCGTCGGCCTCGGTGAATTCCCAGGATTCGAGCTTCTGCCGCTCGTGATAGACGCGCACGCGGTCGGCCGCGATGGTCAGCGCCTCGCGCTGCTCGGGGCGCAAGCTGTCGAGCGCGAGATGCAGCTCGTCCTTGGGCAGCTCGAGCGCGACCATGGCGTGCACGTCGAGGCCGTCGAAGCGACGGGTGTATTCGAGCACCGCCGCGTCGCCGGTGGTGCGTACCGACTGGAGGATCTCGCTGACCGCGGCGTCGATGCGTCCGTCCGCCTCGGACTCGAAGGCGAGCAGCGCATCCAGCGTAGACAGGAATTCGGGTTCGCGCGCGTCGAGGCGGCGGATCGGCGTCTGGCTCATGAACGGGTCCTTACGATTGGATCGCGCCGGCAAAGGCATCGAGCACCGGCTGCAGCAGTTCGCGCTTGAGCTTGAGCGAGGCCTGGTTGACGATCAGGCGCGAGCTGATCGGCATGATGTCCTCGACCTCTTCGAGGTTGTTGGCGCGCAGCGTGCCGCCGGTCGACACCAGGTCGACGATGGCATCAGCCAGCCCGACCAGGGGCGCGAGCTCCATCGAGCCGTAGAGCTTGATCAGGTCGACATGCATGCCCTTGCCGGCGAAGTGGGCCTTGGCGGCGTTCATGTACTTGGTGGCGACGCGGATGCGCCCGCCCGGGCGGGTCGCGGCGGCGTAGTCGAAGCCCTTTTGCACCGCGACGCACAGGCGGCACTTGGCGATTTCCAGATCCAGCGGCTGGTACAGGCCCGCGCCGCCATGCTCGATCAGCACGTCCTTGCCGGCGATGCCGAGGTCGGCGGCGCCGTACTGCACGTAGGTCGGGGTATCGGTGGCGCGCACGATGACCAGGCGCACATCCGGCCGGTTGGTGCCGATGATGAGCTTGCGCGAGGACTCGGGGTTGTCGGTGGGCACGATGCCCGCGGCGGCGAGCAGCGGCAGCGTCTCTTCGAAGATGCGACCCTTGGAGAGGGCGAGCGTGATGCTGGACACGTGAAAAGCCTTGATCGTGGGGACCCCGCATTGTAACCCGGCGTCGCATCTGTTAACCTTAGCCATAACTGGCTGAACCGCACGTGGCGGTTCGGCCTTTTCTTTTGTTTCGCCGCACCACCGGCGTGCGCATCGAGCAGGAAGTCTCAAACATGAAACCGTCGATCATCGTCTCCAGCAGCGACCTCGAGCGCCTCGAGGGCCTGCTGACGCTCCCCGCCTTCCGCAGCCGCAGCGACCTCGACGGCCTGCGCGCGGAACTCGAACGCGCCGACGTGCGCGAGCCGCAGGACATGCCCGCCGACGTGATCACGATGAACAGCCGCGCGCGCTTCATCGAGGAAGGCACCGGGCGCGAGTACGAGCTGACGCTGGCCTACCCCAAGGACGCCAACGCCGAGGCGCACCGTGTGTCGATCTTCTCGCCCGCGGGCAGCGCACTGCTCGGCCTGTCGGCTGGCCAGTCGATCGACTGGAAGGCGTCTGACGGCAAGGAAATCCGCCTGAAGGTGATCGAGGTCACCTGGCAGCCCGAGGCCAACGGCCAGTTCGAACTGTAGGAGCGCCCGAAGGCGCGAACACGGCGGCGGGAAATGGCCGCCGTGGCGGGTGCTGCACGGATGCTTTCGCGGCTGCCGCCGCTCCTACACGGGGCGGAAGCACAGCGCCTTGCGATAGGAGCGCCGGAAGGCGCGAACTCTGCCGTCGGGCCGCAGCCGACGCGCCACACGCCGGCCCCGCTCCGAAAGCGCAATGCGGAGCGCGCGGGTCTAGCGGCTACCCCCGACCTGCATCCATCCTCAAGCCAGGCGCCTCACCTTCGCCCCCAGCGCGGCGAGCTTCTCTTCGAGGCGCTCGTATCCTCGATCAAGGTGGTAGATGCGTTCGATCGTTGTTTCGCCTTCAGCCACCAGACCGGCCACCACCAGGCTCGCCGAGGCGCGCAGGTCGGTGGCCATCACGGCCGCACCTTCCAGCTTCGCCACCCCCTGCACGACCGCGGTGTTGCCGTCGATGCGGATGTCGGCACCCAGGCGCTGCAACTCGACCGCGTGCATGAAGCGGTTCTCGAAGATCGTCTCGCGCATCATCGCCACGCCCTTGGCGACACAGTTGATCGCCATAAACTGCGCCTGCATGTCGGTCGGGAAGGCCGGGTAGGGCGCGGTGCGCAGGCTCACCGCATTGAGCCGGGCAGGCGCCGACAGGCGGATCGCGTCGCGCTCGGACACCACCTCGCAGCCCGCATCCATCAGCTTGTCGATCACCGCGTCGAGGTAGCTCGACGAGGTCCCGGTCAGGCGCACCGAGCCGCCGGTGACCGCAGCCGCGCACAGGTAGGTGCCGGTCTCGATGCGGTCGGGCATGATGCGGTGGGTCGCGCCGTGCAGGCACTCCACGCCGCGGATGCGGATCAAGTCGCTGCCGGCGCCGGAGATCTGCGCGCCCATCGCCACCAGGCAGTTGGCCAGGTCGACCACCTCGGGCTCGCGCGCGGCGTTCTCGATCACCGTCTCGCCGTCGGCGAGCGCCGCGGCCATCATCAGGTTCTCGGTACCGGTCACCGTCACCATGTCGGTGAACAGGCGCGCACCCTTCAGGCGCGGCACGGTCGCGTGCACATAACCGTGCTCCACGCGCACCTCGGCACCCATCGCCTGCAGGCCCTTGATGTGCTGGTCCACCGGCCGCGCACCGATCGCGCAGCCGCCGGGCAGCGACACCCGCGCCTCACCACAGCGCGCCACCAGCGGGCCGAGCACGAGGATGGAGGCGCGCATGGTCTTGACCATCTCGTAGGGCGCGACCGGGTTGTTCAGGCCGGAGGCATCGAGCGTGACGGTATTGCCCTCGCGCGCGATCCTGACGCCCATCTGGCCGAGCAACTCGAGCAGGGTGTCGATGTCGTTCAGGCGCGGCACGTTGGTGAAGGTGACCGGCTCGGCGGTCAAGAGTGCCGCGCACAGGATGGGCAGCGCGGCGTTCTTGGCGCCGGAAATGGCGACCTCGCCCGCCAGGCGGGCGCCGCCTTCGATCAGCAGCTTGTCCATCGTCGCCTCACATGCCCAGTTCGCCGCGACCTTCTTCCCACTGTGCGGGGGTGAAGGTCTGCAGTTGCAGGGCGTGAATCTCGTTGCCCATCAGCCGGCCGAGGGTGGCATACACCGCCTGATGCTGGCGCACCTTCATCTTGCCCTCGAAGGTCGCACTGACGACGATGCCGCGGAAATGCACGCCGTCGTCACCTTCGATGAAGACGAACTCGCAGGGCATGCCCTGCTCGATCAGACGCTTGATTTCGTTTGCTTCAAACATTTGGAATCCTTTACGAACGCAGCTTGTAGCCGCGGGCGAGCATCGCCAGGGTGAGCGCCGCGAGTACCACGAAACACAGGCTCACCACGCCCAGCGACAACCAGGGCGAGGTGTCCGATTGACCGAAGAAACCGTAGCGGAACCCGTCGATCATGAAAAAGAACGGGTTGAAATGCGACACGTCCTGCCAGAACTGCGGCAGCGAGTGGATCGAGTAGAACACGCCCGACAGCATCGTGAGCGGCATGATCAGGAAGTTCTGGAAAGCGGCCAGCTGATCGAACTTGTCCGCCCAGATGCCGGCGATGACGCCGAACGACCCGAGGATGACGCCGCCCAGCACCGCGAAGGTGAGCACCCACAGCGGGTTGGCCATCGGCACGTCGACGAAGAGCGCGGACACCGCCAGCACGCCGCCACCCACCATCAGCCCGCGCAGGGTCGAGGCGATGACATAGGCGGCGTAAAACTCGCGGTAGGACAGCGGCGGCAGCAGCACGAAGATGATGTTGCCGGTGATCTTGCTCTGGATCAGCGACGACGAGCTGTTGGCAAAGGCGTTCTGCAGCACCGACATCATCACCAGCCCGGGCACCAGGAAGCTGGTGTAGGCGACCTCGCCGTAGACGGTGACGTGGCGGTCGAGCACATGCGAGAAGATGAGCAGGAACAGCAGCGCGTTCAACACCGGCGCGGCGACGGTCTGGAAGCTGACCTTCCAGAAACGCAGCGTCTCCTTGTAGAGCAGGGTGCGAAAACCGGTGAGCGGCGACTCGGCCGCCATCGGCTCGATGCGCGGCGCAGGCGAGGAAATCGGCGCGGACATGGACGCGGAAGAACGTTCAGGCACGGTGCATCACCTCGACGAAGACGCGCTCGAGGTCCGGCTCACCGAGTTGCATCTCGGCGAGGCCCGCCCCCACTTCACGCAGGCGGGCGAGCAGGGTCTCGACATCGGCATAGCTGTCGAATGAAAAATCGACCCAGCCGCTCTCCCCTGCCACGCCACCGATTTCGACACCGCGCGCCGGATCTGCGAGGCGCACGCGCAGGCTGTGCGTCGCAAAACGCCGCAGCAGGTTCGCGGTGGTGTCGAGCGCGACCACCCTGCCCGATTTGAGCATGGCGATGCGCCCGCACAGGGTCTCGGCCTCTTCCAGGTAGTGCGTGGTGAGCACGATGGTGTGGCCGTCGCGGTTGAGCTTGCGGATGAACTGCCACAGCCCCTGGCGCAGCTCGACGTCCACGCCGGCGGTGGGCTCGTCGAGCACGATCACCGGCGGCCGGTGCACCAGCGCCTGCGCCACCAGCACGCGCCGCTTCATGCCACCCGACAGCGCGCGCATGTTGGCGCTGGCCTTGTGGGTGAGATCGAGGCTGGCAAGGATCTCGTCGATCCAGTCATCGTTGTTGCGGATGCCGAAGTAGCCCGACTGGATGCGCAACAGCTCGCGCACCGAAAAGAAGGGGTCGAACACCAGCTCCTGCGGCACCACGCCCAGGTTGCGGCGCGCGTTGCGATAGTCGCTGACGACGTCGTGGCCCATGACCGCGATCGATCCGCCGTCCGGGCGCACCAGCCCCGACAGCGCCGAGATCAGCGTGGTCTTGCCCGCGCCATTGGGCCCGAGCAGGCCGAAAAACTCGCCCTGACCAATCTCGAGATCGACGCCGCCGAGCGCCTGAAGCGCACCATAGTGCTTGACGACACCGTGAATGCGGATCGCCAGCACGGTCATTGCACGGACTCCAGCGGCAGCAGCGCATCGATGTCGTAAAGCGCAGCGAGGCTCGCCATGGCGGCCGGCAGGCTACGCACGGTAAGGCGGTTTCCGGCGGCGCGGGCGCAGCGCATCCAGTCGAGCAGCAAGGCCAGCGCCGCCGAATCCGCCACCGTGACGCCCGCGAAGTCGACCACCAGGTCGCCCGCGCGCGCCAGCCGCCGGCCCTCCTCGAGCACTGCAGGCGCCGACCCCATGGTCAGCTCGCCTGCCGGCGCGAATACCGTCGCCGAGTCGCCCTGTACGCTCATGCGCCCGAGCCACCCTCACCCTGCGGCAGGCCGTGCTGCTCGGCGAGGCTGCGGTTGCGATCTTCCAGCGATTTGATCAGGCCGTCGATACCGCCGCGGCTGATCTCCTGGCCGAAGCTGCTGCGGTAGTTGGTGACGAGGCTCACGCCAGCGACGATGACGTCGAAGACCTTCCAGCCCTGCTCACTTTTCTCGAGCATGTAGTCGATGCCGACCGGCTGTGCACCAGTCTGGACCACCTCGGAGCGGATCTGGACACGGGTGTCTGCAGCCGCGAAGCGCGAGGGCGGGAACACGATGCGCTGGTCACGATACTGGGTCAGCGCGTTCGAATAGGTGCGCACGAGCAGGGTGCGGAAGGCGTCGGTGAGCTTCGTCTGCTGCTCGGGCGAAGCCTGGCGCCAGTCGCGACCGACGGCGAGCATGGTCATGCGGCGGAAGTCGAAATGCGGCAGCACCTTGGCGTCGACCAGCTCGATCACGCGCTTGGTGTCGCCGGCCTGGATGGCCTTGTCGGCCCGCACGATCGCGAGGACCTCATTGGTGACGTCCTGGACGAGCAGGTCGGGAGCCTTGTCCGCGCTGGCGGTCGCGGGCAAGGCGCCGGCGAACAGCAAACAGGCGAGAAAGGCGCGAAAAAGATGGAGGATGTATTTCATGGTCGTTGCCTATTTCACGTTCTGACGGTTACGGCTGCCCACGGCCTGGGCCGGAGCGACGAGCGCACGATCACTGCTCACGTTCGCCGGCGCGCCTGACTGTTCGTCGAAATCCTCGTACATCCGCTCCTGACGACCGTCCTCGATCTTGTAACGGCGTTGTTCGAGGTAAAAGTGACGCACGAAGGCGTAGCGGTCTAGCACCGCCTCATCCAGCGTGCGCTCGGTGCCGAGCAGCACCGAGCGGCCGTGCACGATGCGCGTGCCGGTGACGGTGTTACGGGTGGGTACGTGGTCGATGCTGAACGGCGTGTTGCCCATCATGTCCGCCGGCATCGCCACTGCGTCGCGCACCGTGCGCGGGCCGAAGAGTGGAAGCACGACGTAGGCGCCCTCGCCCACGCCCCAGCGGCCCAGGGTCTGCCCGAAGTCCTCGTCGTGCTTGGGCAGACCGGCTTCGCTGGCGATATCGAGCAGGCCGAGCAGGCCCCAGGTCGAGTTGAACGCAAAGCGCATCAGGTCGCTCATGCCGTCGGCGAACTTGCCCTGCAGCATGTTGTTGAGCCCGATCCAGGGGTCGCCCAGGTTGCCGAACACGTTACCGATGCCGGTGCGCAGCGGCCCTGGAAGCACCGCCTCGTAGACCTGCGCGGCCGGCTTGATGGCGACCTTGTCGACCTGGTCGTTGAAGCTGAACATGGCCCGGTTGTAGCCCTCGAGCGGGTCGTCCGGGTTTGCGGTGGTGGCACAGCCGGCCACCAGTGCAGCCGCAAGCGCGGTCACGGCAAGGCCAGCACGGGAGGAACAGAAGACTTTCGACATTGTTGTTTTCTCCGGAAAGCCTGACGGCCTTACTGCGCCGGCGGCGCGTTGGCGGCGCGATCGAACATGAACTGGCCGATCAGCTTCTCGAGCACCACTGCGGACTGCGTGATCAGCACGCGATCGCCCCCCTTGAGCATCGCGCTGTCGGCACCGGCCTCCAGCCCCACGTACTGCTCGCCGAGCAGACCCGAGGTCAGAATCGACGCCGTGGTGTCGGCCGGAAACGCATAGCGCTTGTCGATCTCGAGCCCGACCACGGCACGGTAGATCCCGGTGTCGAAGCGGATCGCGGCGACGCGCCCGACCAGCAC